>ENA-UZWU01007707-UZWU01007707.1-metagenome-genome-assembly--contig:-Day-4--1m-contig-7707_pt1 | contig 19697 bp, 18 predicted proteins | sample MGYA00260345_ERZ794905 | MGnify/ENA metagenome assembly ERZ794905
TTTGTATGCTCAAGACTTATGCCACGAAACGCATCCGGAAAAGGCAGGCGAACAATTTCACCCGGAAATGGGCCGAAACCCTGCTTAAACGGGACCATTCTGGCACTCAGCGCCATGCCCATATAAGAGCGCCCGTGATACCCATTGGTAAAGGTAATCAGCGCCGGCCGTTTCGTATGATAACGCGCCACCTTTATTGCGTTTTCAACGGCTTCCCCCCCTGCAGAAAAGAACATTGATTTCTTTTCAAAATCACCCGGATACAGCGCGTTAAGCCGCTCGGCTAGGGCGATGTAACTTTCATAAGGTGTGACTTGAAAGCAGGTATGCGTCAGGCTGTCTAACTGATGCTTAATGGCAGAAACAACCTGCGGATGGCGGTGGCCAATATTCTGACAGCCAATACCGCCACAAAAATCTATGTAGCGTTTGCCTTCAACATCCCAGATTTCGGCATTCTCTGCTTTTTCAGCGATGAAGGTAGAAGAATACGCGATTGCTCTGGCAACAGACTTGTCGCGGCGACCTTCGATTTCGGTATTTGTTGTCATGATATAAGCCCTGTAACAACCTGTTAGCCAAGATCACCGGGCTCTTGGAGGCCCGGAGATCTTATCTGTTTAAAGACTGATTATTTTGGAAGCAGGTCGTTGACCTCTTCAACCAGCTCTTCTTGAAGCTCGGCCATATCATCAGATTCCCCCGTCACGATGGATTCCATACCATCATAAAGAACCTGCGTGATGGCCAATCCGTTATCACCCGGATAGGCGATCCAATCGCGCAGCAACCCAGATTGCTCAACCGCTGTGTATTTATTCGGGTTTTGCGCATAGAAATCAGTCAAAAGATCATTTGCTGCTTTGTTGGGTGGGATATAACCCGTCGTTTCCGCAACCAATGCCGCGCCAACGCCCGATGTGGCAAATTTTACAAATTTCCAAGCCGCATCGATTTCTGCTGGATCTTCAGAGGTTGACACCATCATAACCGAGTTGCCGCCCGCAGGAAGGCCCATCGGGGTTTGGCCCATGCCAGGGTATTTACCCGTTTTAAGTTCAAAATCACCCTTCGCGCGTTCAATCGCACCAACCGCAGATGTTGACCAGAAATACATCGACACCTCGCCCGAGTTAAAGGGCACGCCCGCATCGCCAGCAGACAGGTTTGGCATATCACATTCGCGGAACAGCTTTTTCATCTGCTCAAGCGCTGCCAAGCCGGCTTCACCGTCAAAATTGACTTTGCCATCTTTCAAGATAGGCTCGCCTTGGCTCCACATCAACGCTTGGAAAAACCAGTTACCCGTGACGCTCCAGCCCCACCACATGGGTGTTTTATGACCCGCTTTCATCAATGTATGGCACGCGGCAATGACCTCATCCCAAGTGGTCGGAAGCTCTGTAATGCCAACTGCATTGAGGTTATCCATATTGTAATACCCAACCGGCAGTGACACCGAATAGGGCAGGCCATACACTTCGCCGTTGAATGTGCCCAGGTCTAACATCGCTTGATGATAGCCATCTTTTGCGAAATCCGCTTCCGCGGCAATGAACGGTTCAAGCGATTTTGCAATGCCTTTCTCAACCAATAATGCCTGACGGTTCAAACCCTGAAAGGTCACATCTGGCAAATCTCCAGCGACGGATTCACGCAAAATTGTGTTGGTTCCATCTTCATAATTTTCATAGGTCGCCCGAAATTTCACATCAATATCTGGATGCGCTTTTTTGAACTCAGGTATGAGCCGCTCCATCGTCACATCAAACAACGAGGAATAGGCATACCCTACCTCGATTTCAACGGCTTGGACCGGTGTCGTCAGAACGCTGGTCGCCAAAGCAAGTGCAGAAAATTTAGTCAAGTTCTTCATCTTTACCTCCCAAATTATAGGAACCTTTTGCGCGTGTTACGCTTGTAGCTCCTCGTTTAAACCGGGCCGGCATGCAGCCAAACCGGTATCCCTAAAAATTCTCATTTCATTCCCGTCATCGTGATCCCTTCAATGAACCGCCTTTGGGCGAGCAGAAAGACGATCACCAAAGGCAAAACAATCACGGTGGTTGCAGCCATCATCGGGCCATATTCGTTTCCATCCATGTCTGATTTAAACATCCGCAAGCCCAAGGGCGGTGTCATCAAATCTTTATTCCCAGTGATCACAACGCGCGGCCAATAATAATCATTCCAATGCGCCACCACTGAAAAAATACCAAAGGCAAGCAGCGCGGGAATGGCCGTGGGCAGCATCACCTGCCAAACGATCGAAAATTCGCTCATCCCATCCATGCGCGCGGCATCGATCAAATCATCTGGCACGGTCATGAAAAACTGCCGCATCAAAAAGATGCCAAAAACCGAGATACTCCAAGGCACGATCAGCGCCGCATATGTGTTGGTCAGCCCCACTTTTGCAAGCATAATATAAAGCGGAAGGGCAATCGCATGCACGGGGATAAGCAAGCAGAAAATGACCATCCCAAACACCACATTGCGGCCCCAAAACCTGAGCTTAGACAGCGCGTAAGCACAGGGGAGGGCAATGATCACCTGAATTAAAAATATGCTCACTGTGACAAAAACGCCATTGAGCATATAACGCACCAAGGGCGCTTCTTTGAACGCGGCCGTGTAATTGTAAACGATCGGCCGCATCAGGCAGTTTTCTTCTGGATTGCCCGCCTTAACGCAGCGGTTATCGGTCATGATTTGTTGCGCCCCGAAAAACCCACCAGTGTTGGTTTCAATCTCGGACGGACTTTTCAGCGAATAAGACAGCATCAGATAAAACGGCAATAAAACCACAACCGCTCCGGCAAGCAACAAACTATGCTTGAAAAACTCTCCCAGCCAATTTGTATGAATAGACATTAGTAATGCACCTTCCGATTGACGAAATACACCTGCACCAATGTCAGGATCAAAACGAAGATAAGAAACACAATCGTGATCGCAGAGCCCATTCCCAGCAGGTTCTGTCGTACGCCTTTTTCAAACATGGCATAGACCATCACATAGGTTGACTTTGAGGGGCCACCTTCCGTTAAGGCCTCCACCGTATCGAAGACTTGAAAGGATCTGATCGACGAAATGGTTATCACGAACACATGCGTTGGTCCCAGCATCGGCCAGGTAACAAGTTTGAACCGCTCCCAAGCGCTGTCAGCCCCATCCATTTGCGCTGCCTGATATAGCTCTCTTGGCACCGACGTGAGCCCTGCAAGATAGAGCACCATATTGAAACCAAAGGCCTGCCATATGCCAATAAAGGCGATCGTGCCCAGCGCATATTGCCGATCACCGAGCCATAGTGGAAATTTCTTTTCGCAGGCCGAGCCATACCAACTGTCCAGCGGATCATAGCCCAACCAAGAGCCCGAGAGCAGCGCATAGATCGCGGATTTATCGCAACCAGAGCGCAAGATATCATTTACCACGCCAACGATTGGGTTGAGCGCAAATTCCCACACGATCGCCATCGCAAGCAATGTGGCCATAACGGGAAGGAAAAAGATCGCCTTGTAAAGCTCACCCCCGATGCGCAAACTTGAAATGAGAAGCGCAGATCCCAGCCCCAATGCCACAGAGATCGGCACCACGAGCAAAACATAGGTCAGCGAGGCTGTGAACATTTTGCTATAGCTGCGGCGGCTAAACAGTTTTTCGTAATTTTCCCAACCGATCCAATTAAAACCGCTATTGCCTAGGCTATAATCTGTCATCGACAATGCGGCGGCTACAAAGACGGGCGCGATCAGAAGCAAAAGCATCAAAAAAATTGCCGGACCAACGAACCAATAATGTGCTTTCGAGCGCCCCATCAGGCTAGCTTCCCAGAGCTGGCCACATGGTTAAAATCCAACCGCCGCCCATCAGCACCAAAGACCAAAGGTTTGCCCGGCACGGGGGCGCAGTGAAGCGTATCGCCGGGCTTTTGAGGCGTTGCCGCCAAAGGTTGGGCCCGTATAATGATGGCGCTTTCGCTGCCCTCTTGCGTAACGTGAAAGAACACATCCGAGCCAAGATTTTCCTTATAGGTCAATTTGCCGGACAAGCTTTGCGCGGCCCCCGCGTCGGTCAACGTTAAATGTTCGGGCCGTAATCCCACAGAAACGGGCCCCGGAGCGGGGTTGGCAAGCACCCCGTCCAAGCTCAAACCAGCGCAGGTGATATGTCCAAATTCATCGCAATGACCTGGAAGAATATTCATTTTTGGGCTGCCGATAAATTCCGCCACCCGAATATCCTGAGGGTTTTGATACACCTCTTCAGGGGATCCCAATTGCAGCAAATCTCCATCCATCATCACCGCAATGCGATCCGACATGGTTAAGGCTTCCGCTTGGTCATGCGTTACATAGATAAACGTGGTTTTGAGCTTCTTATGCAACGCCGATAATTCAGCGCGCATATGCACCCGCAAACTCGCATCCAGATTTGACAAGGGCTCATCCATCAAGAAGGCCGCCGGGTTGCGCACCATCGCACGACCAAGGGCAACGCGCTGCCTTTGCCCCCCCGAAAGCTGGCCTGGCTTGCGCGCCAAAAGCGGCTCGATCTTCAGCGTTTCTGAAACGATTTGAACTTCTTTTTCAATTTGCACCATTTTGGATCGGCGGCTGGGCAGCAAATGCCCCAATAGGGGAAACCGCTCCCAAAAGCTCAGATCTCTCAGCCGCAAGGGCGTCATAAGGTTTTGACGAACTGTGAGATGCGGGTAAAGCGCATAAGATTGGAACACCATTGCCAAATCGCGCAGGCTGGGCCGTGTTTCATTCACGCTAACGCCATCGATAGAGACATCACCGCTGGATTGCGTTTCAAGGCCCGCAATTATTCTCAGCGTTGTCGACTTACCGCAACCGGAAGGGCCCACTAAGGTGAGAAACTCCCCATCATGTATGTCTAAATCCACACCATTTATTACAGACTGACCACCATAGGATTTGGTCACGCCACTCTGCGCTATTCCGGCCACTTGTTCCCCCCTTTACTTAGCTTATGCGCCGTTTACGGCTTCTGTATTCAAGCTAGGCAGCAATCATATTACAATCGCGAATTATTTTTTTCAGTGCCATGCATCCACAACAAGACCAACGTTGCAATTGATTCTATTATTTGTAAAATAATATATAAATTAATTTAATATAAGGATTTATTATATTGTTACCCTATAGACAACTGAGTTACGCAGTGGCCGTTGCCGATCATGGTGGGGTGCAAGCGGCTTCGGAAAAAATAGCAATTTCACAACCCGCATTGAGCAATGCGGTTCAAAAGGTAGAACAAGAATACGGATTGAAAATATTCATCCGAGACCGGCCAAATAAACTGGCGCTGACCTCGGTGGGGCGGCGGTTTATCGCGCAAGCCAAACGGCTTATCGAAAATGCCGAAGAATTTGAAGATTTGGCTAAAAACCTGAGCAAAAATTCCAGCGGCACGATTCAACTTGGATGCTTCACCCCCACCGCAGCCTTTATCATTCCAATCATTTTGCAGGCTTTGGAAACCCGCGGGCTTGATATTTCTTTACAAATTCATGAAGCGGATTTGGATGAATTAAACACGTTATTAGTACAAGGCACAATTGACGTTGCTTTGACGTATAATATGTTTCCCAATCCCTCGATTGAGTTTGAAACCCTAATCGAAGAAAAACCTTATGTTATGATCGCGCGCAATGATCCCTTAGCATCAAAAAAATCAATTGCGCTTAAAGAGCTGGTTGAAAAAGATATGGTGTCTTTAAACTTACCCCTGACACAGCAATATTTCTTATCGTGTTTTTCGCAGCATAATCTACGCCCCAAAGTCAGGCATCAAACCAAATCCTACGAATTGGTGCGCAGTTTGGTGGGTGCCGGTGAAGGCTATGCGATTATGATCATGCGGCCTGTCACAAATAGGGCCTATAATGGCACAGGGCTGGCCTATATTCCCTTGGCGGATGACGTGCCGCCTGCGCAATACGGGCTCGCCATCACAAACCGGGCGATTCCAACAAAGCTAATCGAAAGGTTTTCGGAAATATGCCGGGACACGTTATTACATGAAAAAGCCGCCGATCATTATTTCGTACGGCGTTAAATAATCCCAAGACCGTGAGAGATATTTAGAAGATATTTTCCCGTAAATGTTTCAACCCACCACGCGGGGTTCTAAAATCACGCGGCGAAACGCCAAAAAGTTTTTTAAAGCTTTTTGAGAAATTATTCTGGCTTTCAAAGCCACAGGCCAGTGAGACCTCGGCCAAAGAAAGTTCAGATTGCTCTAACAATTGCCGCGCCCGCTCCAGCCGCAATTCTTTAAAATATCGACCGGGAGAATCAAACCCATACCGCGCAAAAATCCGTTCGAGCTGTCGCGTCGAAATGTTTAGCTCATCTGCTATTTCATCCATGCCAATCGGGCGTTCTATATTCTCAACCATCATCGCAATCGCTTTTTGAATACGCCCATTCGCGCAGAGCATCGCGCTGCCATTCAACAATTGCAGCGCATTGCCGCTGCGCCGACTTTGCAGCAAAAAATGGCTTCCGATTTTTTGCGCGATGCTTGACCCACAATGGTTTTCTATAAACGCAATGGCGAAATCAAGCGCAGCCAATTCTCCTGCGCAGCTTGTGCCGCGTTCGCAGGTTTCGAACAAAACATTCAAAAAATCGATGGCCGGGAAATTTTCGCGAAGCAGCCCAATGGTTTCCCAATGTGCGACGCATTTATCAGCTCTAATCAAACCCGTAGTAACAGCAAAGGCATTGGCAGCGCCCAAAGCCACAAACGGCACAGAGGTGGCCGCCAGTTTTCTGAGAAAGATTTGCAGCGCTTTTTGAGAGGTTTTATCAACCTCTTGGCCGCAGGCAAGCATAACAAAATCGGGCCGGTTTTTCACATCACCATGGGCCAAAACGCAGTTTGAAGGTTTTTCACAGGCCAAACGGATACCCGCAGTGGTCAGCGGATCCTGCTCCAATAAAGAGACCCTTTCGAGATCAAACCTATCGCGTCCAAGAATTTTATTGGCATGCATAAAAGGGTCCATGATTGACGCGACGGTGGTTAAAGAAACACCATCAACGACCAGAATCATAATCTTACATTTTTGATAAACCCGTTCTGCAACCGGCCGCATCTGCTGTGACGCATCAGCAGGGCGGCCAACTTTTTGAGTGGGGTTTTGATCAAAATTTGGAACATACATTGGGATAAACTCCGCTTAAATCATCGCTCGGGCCAGTTTAGGGCATTCGAAAACCTGCCCGATTATCAACCGCACCAGATCAAATTCGGTTTCCCCGTTTAAATCCTCAAAGTACAAATGGCTGGGCCAAGGCTGGTCCACGAAGTTATTTTTGGGCAGATCAATGGCCTCGCATACCGCCTTGATGGCCGCGACATACTCACCCGCTGCGGTTTCAAGATTTATTTTTGCGAGTTCAAGATCATCGATGCTGTTCCTGTCAACTTCACAAGACCCGATCCCAGTTGTCAGCGGAATGTTGCGCGCCAGCGCTTGATCCCGGTAAAAGGAAACATCGACTTTATCCGCTTCAAGGCGCATCATAAATTTCTGACAGACGCTGACCTTTATATCCGTCAATTCATTCAAATCAACTTTGGCTGTGGCCACTTGCTGCTTGCTCTGCCGCCGCGAACTGCGCACTTTATTTTTGACATTGGCAACATAATCGCCGCGATAATTACAATCAAAAACCCGCCCCCCCCAGAGATCGCCGTTATCCATCCGCTGAATGGATCGGATCGACATTGTTTTGCAATTTTCAGGTCCGATAAAAAAGGGCGAGCCGGACGCATCGGAAAGCTCAACCCAGCCATTTGGAAATACAGAAAAATGATGCTCAATCCACGGCACCAGCACCTTGTCAGCCAAATGATCTAACAACTTATTTACATGATCGGGATCGTGTAAAACATCCGCCAAAAGCGGCTCTTGACCATAAATATCCGCCGCCAGACTATAAGGCGCTGAAATCTGCAACAGCGGCTCCATCCCGGTTAGCTCTTCGGTAACGCGCAAAATATCATCAATTATTTTGGGAATCCCAGAGTTAAAATCGGGCGTTTCCAACTCAAAACAATTGTCTTTGTTGATCAAGGCATGATCCGGGTCAGATCCGGGCGGAAATTTATCCGGATACATCATTTTCTGCCCAAGAACCTCGCAGGAAAACGCGTAAAGCGCCCATGTAATATATAATTTATTAACGCCTAAAAGCCGCGAAACGGTTAAATTGGCGCGCACATAACGATAGGGATCCGTTTTGTAATACTCGGCGGCTCTAATCCCATAGATATCATGCAAAATCGCCAAGGCGAGCATATGCACCGACGCGGTGGCATGCACCTCATCTGTGGGGGCGAGGATTGAAAAATTTTGATCAAACTCCCCCGCGATTGCAGCGTCAAACACATCTTTAATTTCTGTCTTCGCCGCTGCCTCCCCAGCCTGCCAGCGCTGCAAAAGCGTTAGCCCCTGCGGATAAGAATATGCGTCTAAATCCATTACATTTCTCCGCCTGCTTAAGATCCGGTCAACCTATATTGAAAGCCGCGACTGCGGCTTAACTTCACCTTAGTAAGCATAAGAGTGGGCACATCAAATAGACCCATTATAAAAAATTCAATAGATCCAATATAGAGGGATTTTTGTTATAAAACAGTAAGACCAAAAACGTTTTGAAGAAAGAAAAGACCCATGAAACAAACGAAACAAGCTAGAATGGGCGTTACGATCCAGCCAAAAACAATCTTTCCAAGAACCATCCATCGAATGGCGGATAAACCCTGCAGAATCGAAATACCAACCACCGCCCCCACCAGCGCCTGAGAGCTTGAAACCGGCACCAAGGGAATTGTTGGTAACCCCATATTGGACAGCCAAGCTTCTAGGCCGCGTGATGCAAATATAAACAGTACAACCGAATGCGAAATCACCGCGATCAGCGCGGCTGTCGCAGACAGATTGCCAAGCTGGTCTCCAACCGTCATCATAACTTTTTTAGAATAGGTAAACACGCCAAGCGCGATCGCCAATCCCCCTAAAAGCAAAAGCTGCTGCCCCGGGCTGAACACAAATGTACCAATCGTCAAAGGGGGTATCGGTTGTACGGGTATGAACACTCCAACCACATTTGCGATATTATTCGCACCCAAAGAATAGGCACCCAATGCGCCGGCAAGGATCAACGCAATGCGCTTATACGCATCCGCAAAAACCATATGAACCGACAGGCGTTTTGCGCAGAATTTAAACGCTTTTATGAGAATGATCGCAATTACCCCCGATAAAATCGGGCAAATGATCCAAGTGCTTAGGATTTTTGTTAAAACCACGCTATCGGTGGGATTATTCGAAAAGAAATTCCACCCTATAATAGCGCCCACAATGGCCTGGGATGTGGAAACGGGCAAACCGGCACGGGTCATCGAAAACACCGCAAGTGCCGCTGATAACGCCGTCATGAAGGCGCCGGGCAAAGCAGAAATAGCGCCTAATTTCCCGAGCGTATGGGTTGTGCCCGCCCCGGAAATTACCGCACCAAGGACAACAAATAATGAGCAAATGATCGCCGCAGACCGCCAGCTGAGCATTTTGGTGCCAACCGCTGTGCCAAACACATTTGCTGCATCATTTGCACCAAGCGCCCAGCCCAAAAACAAACCGCTTGATAGAAACAAAAGAACAAGAGGGTCAAACAGCATCAGCTTTGTCTTTTAACCGCGTAAATCGTCAACCGGTCTGCCACATCCTCGGCCTGATCCGCGATGGCATCAATGTGATCCACAAATTCTCTTAAGTGTATTTTCTCAGCAAGCCCTAACTCTGAAGAAAAAATTTGTTTTTTCAAAGCATAACTAATTTTATCGGCTTCTTTTTCATACAGCGTAACCTTAGCATTATAGCTCGACACCAAATGCGGTGATCGAAAGAATACCCGGCACCCGGCGGCCAATTCATCAACCGATTTCACAACCATATTCGTTAACCGTCTATACCCGGCATTTAAATCTTTATGAATCTCCGGAGTTTCCACTTCAAAAGCCCAAAGAGAACTTTTGAATAGCGAAAGGATTTCATCGGCGGTTTCGATCAACCCCAAAACGTCACCGCGCGAATCTGGTATCAGCAAGTTCGTATAAAGCGCATGTTCGATCTGCCGCCTTAAACTATCTGCCTCTGTTTCTTTCGCGCAAACATGCTCTAGACGCGCGGTAAATTCTTCTGAAACACCAGCGCGTAAATACCCGCGGACGGCCAGCCGATAGATGACAGCAGCTTCCGACAATTGATCAAAAAACTTATCTACCTGCGACTCAAGTTCTTTTGTTCGCCGAAAAAGCCTAGCACTTATCATCAGGTTAAACCTGCCTTTCTGGGGTTAACATTAATCCGCCTGCTTTGCGTGCTGGGCTTAAAACGCGCCGGCACTTTATTTTTTCCGCCATTTATGCAGAAATTGGGACTTGCGAACAGACCCAATTTAGAGGAATTTATATACCCAATAGGAAAGAAATATGGTAAAATCAGCAAAAGGGGCGTTATTGGCAACGCTGCAAATCGACAAAGGGTCGACAACGCCGATCTATCGACAGCTCGAAAACTTTCTCAGGCGTCTGATCTTAGAGGGCAGCTTGCCTTCCAAACAAAAACTTCCATCCACCCGCGAATTGGCCGAAGAACTGGGCGTTTCGCGCATCACCGTAAAAACCGTTTACGAACAATTGATTTCGGAAGGCTATGCAGAAGCTAAAACGGGTGCCGGCACGTTTGTTTCCGAAGGCTTGATCCCTGAAAAGCCACTGTCGCAGCAGTATGAGAAAACCGGCCCAGCGCTACAAGCGCAACAGTTTTCTGAAATTGCCGAAAAGATAAATGAATCCAAAGCCAGTGCCCGGTTTGGCTCAACCCTCGCGTTTCGGCCCGGCGTGCCCGCCTTGGATAAATTTCCGATAAAGCGCTGGAACAAATATATGGCTGCGGCGCTGAGCCAAGAGGACCGGCGCAATTTAAGTTATGGCGAATTTTATGGATCTGAAAGTCTTAGGAAATCTATCGCTTCGCATCTTGCAGATTCGCGCGGCATGCAAGTGGATCATGAACAGATCATCATCACATCTGGCGCCCAACAGGCCTTTGTGTTGATTTCGCTTATCTTATTAAAAGTAAGTGACACGGTTTGGTATGAAAACCCCGGTCATATAGCGGGACGCGATATCATGTCTTTGGTCGGGGCGACTATTGCACCGATTCCAATCGATAAAGAGGGGTTGGATTTAAGCCATGCCATTGCCCGCTATGCAAAACCTGCGCTTATTTTCACCACACCCTCACATCAGCAACCTTTGGGTATTACAATGTCATTGCGGCGGCGTTTAGCGCTGCTGAAATACGCCGTCGACAATAATGCTTGGATCATTGAAGATGATTATGACAGCGAATTTCGCTATCGGGGCCGCCCGCTACCAGCGCTGAGCGCTTTGGATAAAAATGGCCGGGTTTTATATGTCGGCACATTTTCAAAATCACTCTGTTCAGCCGTGCGCCTGGGCTATGTGGTGATCCCCCATTGGTTGCGAGAAACCTTCGCGCACACACGAAACATTTTGGGCCAAAGTTCTTCGCCATTAACCGAACAGGCACTTTCACAATTTATAAATGAAGGCCGGTTTGCCGAACATATTCGCAAGATGCGCCGGCTCTATCGCGACCGTCGAGACATGTTACTAAATTGCCTTCTTGACAACTGCTCGGACAGCCTGATCCCGCAGCAAAGCGATGCAGGAATGCATATTTTAGCAGATTTAAAACATGGGATCGAAGATCAAACAGCCCATAAAGCCCTGCTTGCGCATGGTATAGATTCGCTTCCATTATCGGTTTATTGCAGCGAGCCAATCCAAAGATCGGCGCTGGTGTTAGGCTTTTCAGGCGTGCCGAGAAAAGCGATGCCACGATTAACAAAGAAATTGGGGGAAAAATTACGAAGCTTGCATTAAGGCGCCCTGCTTGGCGGTGTTCGACCACGCTCATAGGGCGCTTTTCAGCCCAAGTAAGTTGTAGAAATGTCCGCTGGGTTTTTACGCAGCGCGGGCAGAGGCTTTATAAGCCGCGCAGGGGGCTGGCTTGGGCATTCGCAGATAAACCGCCCCCGGCGTATTTGGCCAATCCGGTTCCTTGTTCAAGCCCTCAAGCGCTTTAAGCAAAGCAAGGCTTAGCCCGGCTGGCATTACACGGTGACATTCGCCAACACATCCTTGCGCGTGACCTCAGATTTTTTAGCCGCCATGGTCACCCGGCCGCGTTTTAACGTATAAAATCGGTCTGCAAGACTGAAGGCAAAATCAAAATATTGCTCCACCAAAATAATCGCCATATCTCCCTGCTGTTTCAGCAGTTCAATCACCTCACCGATTTGGCTGATAATATTGGGCTGTATGCCTTCGGTCGGTTCATCTAAAATCAGCAATTTGGGACGGGTAATCAACGCGCGGGCAATCGCCAATTGCTGTTGCTGGCCGCCCGATAGATCGCCCCCCTTGCGCGCTTGCATTTTCTTTAAAACTGGAAACATTTCGTAAATATGATCAGGGATTTGTTGATCTTTGAGCGGCAAACAAGAATAACCGGTCTGTAGGTTTTCCTCGACGCTCAGCAATGGAAAAATATCGCGGCCCTGTGGCACATAGGCCACCCCAGATTGGGCGCGTTTAAAGGGGGTCAAACGGGTTAAATCCTGCCCATCCAATTGAATATGGCCAGCCGCCACCGCATGCGCGCCCGATATGGCCCGCATCAAACTGGTTTTGCCCACACCATTTGTACCCAAAACGCAGGTTACCTGGCCTTTTTGAGCCTCCAAATCAATATCATAAAGGATTTGCGACTTCCCATAAAACAGATTGATTTTTGAGGTCTCAAGCATCGCTTACCTTCCTAAATATACATCCAGCACGTCTTGATTGGCGGTCACGTGATCTAACCGCCCCTCCGCCAGCACCGCGCCTTCATGTAAAACCGTCACTTTGCATTCAAGCCGCCTGACAAATTCCATATCATGCTCCACAACCACCACAGCGCGGGTTTTTGCGGCATTGACCAGCATCGCCGTTGTCTTTTCGCGCTCGGTAGCAGTCATACCGGCCGCCGGTTCATCCACCAGCAACAGTTTTGGATCCTGCGCCAGTAACATGCCAATCTCGAGCCATTGTTTCTGGCCATGGCTCAGCTCGCCTGCCAAACGGTGCAATGCGTTATCAAGCGAGATATCACGCGCCAAATCCTCCACTTTTTGGTGATCAGACTTACGGCGCTTATAGAACAACACGCGGAACACATTGCGGTGGTTTTTCAACGCCAATAATAGGTTTTCAAAGACTGTTTGATCTTCAAACACGGTAGGTTTCTGAAATTTACGCCCCACCCCTGCTTGCGCAATCTGTGCTTCATCCAAAGACAATAAATCAATGCTTTTATCGCCCCATTTCACAACCCCCGTATCGGGGCGCGTCTTGCCCGTGACAATATCCATAAAGGTGGTTTTGCCAGCTCCATTGGGGCCAATAATTGCCCGCAACTCTGCCGCTCCGATCTGAAAAGACAGGTTGTTAATGGCTTTGAAACCATCAAAGCTGACCGAAACGCCAGACACTTCTAAAAGCGAGCTCATCCTCAGCGCCTTTTCATAAAGTTTAAATCGAACAGGCCACCGATCCCCTTTGGCGCGAATAGCGTTACCAGCACAAAAGACACACCCAGCAAAACTTGCCACCAATCCACCCATTTGATCACACCAAACCCAAGCGATAGATCCGGGGCCTGCCCACCGGTAAACCATGTGGATAACAGGCTGACAAACGCCGCCCCGATTACCGCACCATAAATGCGCCCGCGTCCGCCAATCGCCACCCAAACGGCCAGATAAATTGAAGCAATCGGGGCCATTTCTGCCGGGTTTACGATACCGGCTTGCGGATAATACAGCGCCCCAGCAATGCCCGCGATGCAGGCCGTTACGGTGAAAATAGCAAGTTTATAATGTTCAACTTGATAACCGAGAAACCGCACGCGCGCCTCATTATCGCGAATGGCCCGAATAACCGATCCAAATTTTCCACCCACAATGAAGCTGATAAGAAGATAGCCCCCCCCAAGCGCTGCCGCCGAGCCCCAGAGAAACCACAAAGCCACCTGATCTTGGCCTGCGCTCACATAAGGCAGGTTTTGCAAACCCGATAAGCCGTTATTGCCGCGCAAGCCGCTTTCATTTTGAAACAGGTATAATGACAGCGCCAAAGTGAAAGCTTGAGTCAAAATTGACAGATAAACGCCCGTTACCCGCGACCGGAACGCCAACCATCCAAACAAAAAGGCCAAAGCGCCAGGCAGGGCCACCACCAAGATGAGCTGCAAAAAAAGGCTATCCGCAACGGCCCAAATCATCGGAAATTCGCTGCTGCCCACCACCCCAAAAATTTGCGTGCCGACCCCCTCAATCACCTCTTGCGGGGTGGGCGGAATTTCCGCTTGCGCCATCGATGTGGCCACAATGGTTTCGGTGCGCGCATACATCAGCCACATGCCAATCATATAGCCACCCAACCCAAAAAAGGCGAAATGCCCCAAGGATAATATGCCACAATACCCCCAAACCAAATCCATCGCGATAGCCGCAAGGCACAAACACAATGTTTTGCCGATGGTTTTGATGAAGGAGGTCGAAATTACGCCCCCCCCCATTCCCTCAGATAAAACGGAAACGATAATCGTAAAAATGGCCAAGCCTGATAGGAAGATCAACGCCGAAGGCGGGATTTTAAAACTGGTCATATACCTACCTCAATCTCCTGCTGCGCGCCCTTTAAGCGCGATGATACCCCGCGGACGGAACTGGATAAAAATGATAATAAATAGGATCATGTAGGTCTGCGCCGCCAATGTATTGGACGGGTTGAACCATTCAATGCCCTTTTGCAAAAAGCCCACCATCGCCGCGCCTGCAAGGCTGCCCCAAATATTCCCAACGCCGCCTACAACCACGGTCATAAAGCTTTGCACGATGTAATCATTGCCCATCTCAGAGGTGACTTTGGCGTAAAGGCCGATCGCCACACCGGCAATGCCTGCAATCCCAGAGCCTAACCCGAAGGTTAACATATTCACCCGATCTGGATTAATCCCCATCAAAGCGGCCATTTGCGAATTCTGCGTCACCGCGCGGGTTTCCAACCCTAGGCGGGTGCGTTTCATAATAAACAGGAACAACGCCAGAAAAATCAGTGCCAGAACGAAAATGGCAATGCGAATAAAGCTGATGGACACCACATCATTGATCATCCAGGCCCCCCCCAGCCAATCGGGTGAGGTCAGCGGGCGTGCTTGCGTTCCAAATATATTTTTGGCCATTTGTTGGAGGGCAATCGAAATTCCAAAGGTCGCCAAAAGCGTTTCAAGGGGGCGGTTATACAACCACCGGATAACCAAGCGCTCCATAACAACACCGGCGCAAAAAGTCACTGCAAAAGCGGTTGGAACCGCCAGTAAAATTGACAAAGTTTCATCTGGCACGATTTGTTGCAATACATAGCCCGTATAAGCGCCCATCATGATAAATTCGCCATGCGCCATATTGATAACGCCCATCACACCAAAGGTGATCGCCAATCCTATCGCTGCCAAAAAATAAATCGAAGCCAGCGAGATCGCGTCTAATAGGATATCAATCATGTTAGACAAACTCACCCGATATGAAATGGCTTTCAGCGCCGCTTGCGCCGCTGCAGTGATTTGCGGATCAGGCTCAAGATATTGATCAAAGAAGCTAAAATTTGACACGGTCGCATCAATCGCGCTTTGACTGATTTGCGCCGGCACCAAGCCAGCTTGCGCCAAAGCCCCATAGGCCTTCATGAGGGCGGCTGGATCGTCTAATTGAGCGATTGGAACGCCGCCAATACGACCCCCGTCAATATTGTCAATCAACGCTTGCTTGATTTGCTCTAAAGAAGGCTGCGCGGCAGCCTCACCGCCCGCCACCAGCAATTGATAGGCCTTTTGGGTTGAGAAACCATTCTGACCCGGCACCAAAACTTTTGCGATATTAGCGTCATCCGGCAGCGCAGTTGCATAGGTGCGCCGGGTCGCTAATAGAGGGTTAAGCGCACCGCGTACCTCAACATCCAACGAGCCGCCAATTGCCGCAATTGCCGTAAGCCGCACCTCAACAGATTGGCCGTATTTCAGCGTTAACAAATGCACCAACTGCTGCTTTTCTGCCACTAGGGCGGGATCTGTTTCTAGCTCCAGCGATTGTTCGAGCAAGGGTAAATAGGCCGGATCTTCATTTCTGCGTATAGACGCTAAGGCGGCTTTGCGCATAGCAATATCCGGCGCATTCAATTGAAACGCCACCAAAGCCCCGGAGATTAAATTGCGCACGCCGCTATTGGGTTTGATCTGCTTAAACCCGGCCTTTTCAAACGGCCCAAGATCGGATTGCGTATCAAGATCAATCATCCGTTTATCTTGAACGGCGATGATCGCATTGGTGCTTTTATTCAGCCATAAGGCTTTGGCGCGCCATTGCACCAGCATAAATTCTACATTTGGTAATTTGCTTGCGACAAGCGCATCGATCGCTGGCTGGATCGTTTTACGCGAGCTTTTTGCTATCGCTTGGCTATGGGTGCTGACAATCTCTGACAAGCTTTGGGCGCTCAACGTGGCCTCGGAGCAGATCACCCAACACGCAAAAAGCGCAGCCGCTAAAACTCTCATACTTTTCACGCCTTGTACGGGTTGAAGGGCAAGACTGCCCTCCAACAATTTCCATCAAACGGATTAATAATTTGAACCGATTTGAACGCAGGATTTGGTTTGCGTGTTGTACATTCCGCATTCTAGGCCTGGCCAGTCAGACACCAAAACAGCGGATTCAGGCAGAAAATCTGTCCAAGCATCGCCGGGAACTTCGCTGGTTTGGCTGATGATATCAAACTGACCATCCGCTTGGATTTCACCGATCAATACCGGCTTTGACAAATGATGGTTGGGCAGCATTTCAGCCATTCCGCCGGTCAAGTTGGGAAATGTTTGGCCGTACATTTTGGCGCGCACCGCATCAACCTCTGAACTGCCCGCAGCTTCAACCGCGTTCACCCACATATTAAACCCGATATAATGCGCTTCCATGGGGTCATTCGTTACCCGCTCATCGCCCATACGTGCTTTCCAAGCGGCAACCCACTCGGTATTAGCCCCTACATCCGCTGACTGGAAATAATTCCACGCAGCCAGATGACCCACAAGATTGCTTGTGTCTAATCCAGAAAGTTCTTCTTCCCCCACCGAAAATGCAACCACCGGAATGTCATCTGCCGAAATACCTGCGGCTGCTAATTCCTTGTAAAAGCCAATATTTGCATCGCCATTAATCGTGGAAATCACCCCAACTTTTTTGCCATCGGCGCCTAAAGCCACTACGTCAGCCACGATTTTGGACCAATCAGAATGGCCAAAGGGCGTGTAATTTACAAAGATATCCTCTGCCGCGATATCTTTTGAGATCAGATAACTTTCCAAAATATTATTGGTTGTGCGCGGATATACATAATCAGTGCCCAACAAGGCGAATTTTTCAACGCCCAGCTCTTCGAGGAAGTAATCCGTTGCTGGTATGGCTTGTTGATTGGGCGCCGCGCCAGTGTAAAAGACGTTTTTCGAGCTTTCTTCGCCCTCATATTGAACCGGATAGAACAGCAAGCCGTTCAACTCTTCAATCACCGGCAAAACGGATTTGCGCGACACGCTTGTCCAATTGCCAAACATCACATCTACCTCATGCACAGTCAGCAATTCCCGCGCTTTTTCAGCGAATAAGGGCCAATCTGAGGCAGGATCAACCACAACTGCCTCCAATTGCTTGCCCAGTACACCACCCTTGGCATTTTGCTCCTCGATCAGCATCAACATCGTGTCTTTCAACGTTGTTTCTGAAATTGCCATCGTGCCCGATAAGGAATGTAGAACACCCACTTTAATCGTATCAGCGACCACAGCAGAGCTAAGCAGCGCGCTAAAAAGAACGCCGCCAGCCAAAGAATTTTTTAAATTTTTCATTTAAGTCTCCTCGCAGACAAAACCGCAGAGTGGCTTGTATTGTGGGAGGCCACCACCTAGAGTTTCGCCTGCAACTAATGTTGCAATTTGTGTGGCGATCGTTCCGAGCTGCAATTCGATCGGTCGTCACACGCCGTTACCGTCACATGGCCGCTCTGTGCCAAGCCGGTGATAAAGTCGTGCCGAGCGCAGGTGGAAAGCTCAAGGCACGCGGGCAAAAAAAACAAAAAACAAAAGTTTTCGACTATAAATTAATCATCGCCCCCTTAAGTGATTAATAAATAATCGAAAACTAACCGAATTCCTTGAAATCTTCTGCATATGTTTGGATTTTCTGCGTCAAACCCGCAAGAAAGCGTAGGTGCAAAGACACGGCGCCTGCGCAATTGAGGATCGCGATGAAAGACCTATTGGACAACTCTGTTATCAATACCCCGCGCGCAATCGGCAGCCTCGCTGTCACGGCGCAAGCGGTGGATGGGTCAAGCCGTTTGAAAGATCTGTATCAAAACGGCTGCCTGAAAGCTTTGTTTCCCAACCAACCGGAACATCTGGAAGCGGTTTTGATCAATACATCGGGCGGCATAACGGGCGGCGATCATTTATCCTTTAACGCAAAAGCCGAACCACAGGCGCATCTCACGCTGACAACCCAAGCCTGCGAGCGGATTTATAAAGCTCAACCCGATAGCATAGGGCGCGTTGAAACCACGCTTAGCATTGCCCCAGAAGCCTCATTAAACTGGGTGCCTCAAGAAACTCTTTTTTATGATAAGGGGGGGTTGAGCCGCCGCTTAACCATCCGCATGCATCACAGCGCGAAGCTGTTGATGGTTGAGCCGGTTATCTTCGGCCGTCATGCGATGGGCGAAACGCAGATTTCTGGGTTTTTGCGCGATCAGGTCGAGCTTTGGGTTGATGAAGCCTTGGTTTATCGCGATGTGGCGCTGCTATCTGGTGATATTACAGCGACACTTGCCCGCCCCGCGGTTGCCGCCGGTCTCGGTGCCATGGCCAACATACTCTACCGTGCGCCCGATGCAGCGCGCCTTTGCCGCGCAATCCAAACCCAGCTCAACGACACTTCAGGATGCAGCCTCATCGCTCCTGATCTTTGCGCGCTGCGTGTTTTGGCGCATGACGGCTATGCGCTGCGCCAAATCATACTGCCGATCTTGGATCGCCTAACGCAAAACACCCTGCCAAAATGTTGGAGATTATAAATGCAATTAACCCCAAGGGAAAAAGATAAGCTGCTGATCGCGATGGCGGCAGAAGTTGCGCGCAAGCGCCTGTTACGTGGGGTAAAGCTCAACCATCCCGAAGCGATAGCGCTGATTTGCGATGCCGTTGTCGAGGGCGCGCGCGACGGGCGCAGCGTTTCAGATATGATGCAATTTGGCGCCACCATCATTGCCCGCAGCGATTGTATGGAGGGCGTGCCCGATATGATCCCCGAAGTACAAGTGGAAGCAACGTTTCCAGATGGCACCAAGCTTGTGACCGTTCACAACCCAATTCGATAGGATATTAAAATGAAAACAACGCTCCGTTT
>ENA-UZWU01011317-UZWU01011317.1-metagenome-genome-assembly--contig:-Day-4--1m-contig-11317_pt2 | contig 19680 bp, 21 predicted proteins | sample MGYA00260345_ERZ794905 | MGnify/ENA metagenome assembly ERZ794905
CCAGGAATAGACTGTAGTATAGGTGTTTCTACTTCAAAATAACCACTGTTGTTAAAAAAAGTACGCATAGCTGTAAATAGCTTCGTACGTTTAATAAAAACTTCTTTAACGTTCGAATTTACGATGAGATCAGCATAGCGTTGACGATATCTTAATTCAGGATTGTTAAATTCGTCATAGGTATTTCCTTCGCTATCGGTTTTTGGCAAGGGCAATGGTTTTAATGCTTTGGAAAGTAATTTAAAGTTTTTAACCAGTACCGTTTTTTCGCCTACTTTGGTAGTGAATAACTCCCCTTCGACTCCAATAAAATCTCCAATGTCTAAAAGTTTTTTATAAACAACATTATACAGTACTTTATCTTCTCCAGGGCAGATTTCATCACGATTAAAATATACTTGAATTCTTCCTTCAGTATCTTGAAGTTCTGCAAAAGAAGCTTTTCCTTGAATTCGACGGGACATTAATCTTCCTGCAATTATCACTTCTTTACCCTCTTCAAATTGTTTTTTTATTTCAGTGGTCATGGTATCCACAGGAAATAAATTTGCGGGATAAGGATTTATACCTAATTTTTTTAGTTGTGTTAGTTTCTCTCTACGGACTTGTTCCTGTTCGGATAATTGCATGATTTAATATTTAAACATTAGCAGTTAGTACAAAAATAGATATTATTAGCATCTATAGACTAATTAATTTGTAGATTTTCTAGTATATTTTTTTATGGGTAAAGGGCATTACAATTTATAAAAAAAGAATGTTTTATATATAATACATATATTTAGCGTTATAAATTCACAATCTAAAATTTGTAATACTATAGAAACTATGAAATCAATCTTTTTAATGAGTGTTTTTTTTATATTTATTTCATGCGGCAATAAATTAAACTTACTATCAAAAAAAGAAATAATTATTTTAAAAAAAAGCACTGAAAATAAAGAAAGTAAAGTTTCTGTAAATATCTTTAATAATTCAACTTTAATAATTAAAGAAGATAATATAGGACATTTATACCCTATTGTAGAATCAGGCAATAATATTGTTGTAGAATATAAATACCAAGAGGATGGGGAAGAAGGAACAGTTGACGGTGATTATTCAGAAACTTTACATTTTGAGATTTCAAAAAACACAAAAGAATTATGCTTAAAAGATGATCAATTAACTGGAGTTAAGCTTCTTTTTGGTAAGCATTGTTTTTGCAGAGGTGAAGCTGGCTATTATTTTGTAAATAAAGGAAAATTTAAAGTTGTAAAATCAGATAAAGAAATTTATTTTGATATTGATTTTAGTATGGAAGAGCCCTATTCTAAGTTGATACGTGTTAGCAAAAATTTAAAACTATAAAAAAAGGCGAGAATCCCGCCTTTTTTTTGTTTGTGATATTTATTAGTTAATTATGAGTTTGTTAGTTTTATTAATACCATCGCTACTTACTTTGATAAAGTACATTCCAGTATTAAGTGTATTAAAATCAATAGACTTTTTAAAAACAACTCCGTTAGATTCAAATTCCTCTACATACACTCGACTCCCTTTTAAATCATAAAGCGAAACTTGAATATTTTTATTGGAAGAAGGTTTTAATGTTAGATTTATAGACCCATTAGATGGATTCGGCCATACAGCAAAATTTTCAAAAGTAGACTCGTTGATATTTAATTCTCCTTCAACTGTAATTATTCCACCATTGATGTCATAAAAGATATTGTTTGAAGAAATTATCATCAACCTACCTGTTGTTGTATTTAAATTTGGAGCTAAAATGTCTGCGCTTCCGTTGTTAGGAATACCCTCTGCTATTATAACATCAAAATTTTGTCCCCCATCAGTTGAAAATAAAATATCTACATTTGGACTATTGACTGGAGCGCTCTCTGTACCTGCAACCTCCCAAGTTATGGTCTCAGATGATTGTGGTGTCCAAGTAGTAGGTGTATCTTGCGAAGTAACTAAAAAAGGTCCAGAATCTCCATCGACGGTCACGGTCATGTCGTCACTTGCTGATGAGGCTCCGCCCGCTTCATTGTCTCTTACAGAATATCTAAACTTCATAGTTCTAGAAACAGAAGGGACTACTTCCCAAGTTGATTGTGTTTGTCCAGAAAGTACAGTGGCTAGCTTAGGCATGTATCTGTTGGGTGATGGCAAGGCATCGTCAGATCTAAACATAGGACCAAACACCGATGTATTTGATGGCGGCATACTCCCTATTTGTTGATTCATTTGTTCCCAATTATGGGAAAGTCCACCATCTGAATCAGGATCTGAAGCTGTTCCCATTAAAACAAATGGTGTGGATTTTGGAATAGTATAATCTAGACCAGCGTCTGCAGTTGGAGGTAAATTTCCAGTTACGATTTCAACTGGGCATGTTGCCCCTCCTAAATTTGAAATAAAGTTCCAAATTTCTTGTACACTAATAGCATGAAAATAATCATCACTAACGTTTTGGACATTAGGAGAGCAGATTCCGGCATATCCCATTATAGTTGAGGCACTACCTGGCTCCATAGCAGTGGAGTTGTTTCTGTTACAATTATTATTTTGTGTATGGTTAGCTCTAAATTGATGTCCCATTTCATGACTAACAAAATCAACATAAAAACCATCCCCAATTGGACTTGGAAGACCAGTTACTCCTCGAGCTTTATTATTATTTGAGCAAACAACACCTAATCCTGCAATCCCACCTCCACCGGTACTAAATACATGGCCGATGTCATAATTTGTAGATCCAATAGTAGCGTCAATGGTACTTTGGTTTTGTCCTAGCATAGTGCCTCCATTATTATTTGTGTAGGGATCAGATGCTGCATTCAGAAAAATTATATCTGTATTATTAGCAACTATAGTCATTGTGACAGCTATTTCATTTTCATAAATCCCATTTACTCTTGTCATAGCCGTATTCATTGCTGCGAGTACCGCTGCTTTTTTTTCTTCATCGGTAGCATTTGATGGTATGCCTTGATTATTAAGATGGTATTGCGCATATTCACCCGTACAAGCTAAAGCAAGACGGTAGGACCTTAATAATCCATCATCTGCATTTTTTGTTGCCAATTCAATTTTATTTTCAACAGAAGTCTGAAGTAAACATTCAAATGATCTAGAGTCTGCTGGTAAAGATCGTTTTGAGTAGCTTATGTATTGGTTTAAATCTTTAGTGTAAGGATCTATGTAGATTGATCCATAATTAGCTGATGAAATCATGACATTTAGCCCTACATTTGAGTAGCTAAACCTTGCCACTGCAGAAGGATCATCTATTCCTTGTGCGGTGAAGGAACGAATACTCGGGTGCTGTGATTGTAAAGAGGGAGCTAATATAGAGGCTTCATAAACACGAAATTTTTGAATAACACCATTTTTAGTAGGGAATTCAATTATGGTGTTAGACTTCATTGTAAATCTTTCTGGAACATCCGCTAACAAAGTGTTAAGATTTTCTGAGTTGAGTGTAAACAATTTGAACTCTCGAGGAATTGTATTTCTGTATATTTTATCTTTTGACAAAGGTTCCACTGATTTTGAAGGTCTCCACAATTCAGTGTTATTTTGTGCGCTCAATCCAATAAATATAAAAAGTATTGGTATGATTACTTTACATTTTAAATAATTTTGTTTCATAATTTTTTTGTAAATATACAAAATGTTTAATAAAAACATAAAGTTGTTAAACAAAATAATTATTTTGATATCCGTTGTTTAATAAGTTGGTAATATACTAATCATTCTTTTTTTAGTTTTTACTTAATTGCATTTTATTTAGCTAACTAAACAAAAAGGTAGTTATGCATTATAGCACCAATAAATAAATTATTAATTGTAAATTTGCTGAATGAGTATCTGGAGAGTTATTTTATCAATCATATTTCCACCTTTAGCAGTTATGGATAAAGGTTGTGGCTCAATAATAATTGTATTTATACTAACCTTGTGTGGTTGGATACCGGGTGTAATTTCTGCTTTAATCATTTTAAATAATCCAAAATAATAATTAATACATCAAAAAATAATTTAAGTATCAACTTTGAATAAATTTATTAGAATTCAGGAAATAGGGACTAAAGATTACAAAGATACGTGGGAGTACCAGGAAAAACTTTTTAAAGAAATAATTGATATAAAAATAAAAAATCGAAGAGAAAATAAATCTATCGAAACCCCAAATTATTTTTTATTTGTTGAACATCCTCATGTATACACACTTGGCAAGAGTGGCGATATAAATAATCTGCTAATTTCGGAACAAAAACTTTCAGAAATTGGAGCTACCTTCTACAAAAATAATAGAGGAGGAGATATAACCTATCATGGTCCTGGTCAGATAGTAGGTTACCCAATATTAGATTTGGAAAACTATTTTACAGATATTCATAAATATTTAAGGCTACTCGAGGAAACAATTATTAAAACATTAGCAGAATACGGATTAAAAGGTCAGCGCTCCAAGGGAGAAACCGGTGTTTGGTTTGATGTTGGAACTCCTTTTGCGAGAAAAATTTGTGCTTTTGGTGTAAGAGCCAGCCGCTGGGTAACTATGCATGGCTTTGCACTCAATGTGAATGCAGATCTTGGTTATTTTGATCATATGATCCCATGTGGTATTAAGGGAAAATCTGTGACTTCGCTGAATGTTGAATTAGGAAAAAAAAATATTCCGATTGAACAAGTAAAAGAAAAATTAACACATCATTTTTTAAATCTATTTGAAGCCAAGGAATTACTTTAATTCGTAAATCAAAATTTCTTTTGATTCACCTTTAGTCACAAAATTAGTTTTTCCACTTTTAGTCATGTCCCCAAAATCTGGCGTAGAGGTCCCATAAACAGGAAATCCGTTAAGTAAATTTCCAGATTTACTGTAAACATAAATCTTATTTTCTTGAGTTTCTGTAATTGAAATATACTCTTTTTGGTTAACAATACTTATAGAGGGTTTTGTGTAAATACCATAAGGTAATTCTACTAATATTCCATTGATACGCATTAAATTATCGTCTAAAGTAACTTTTGTTTTACCTTTAATAACGAATTGATAACTCGTAACTTCTAATTTTCTTGAAGTAATTTTTCCGTCAATATTGATACTATTTTTTGTATTATCCTTTTCAATAACTACTAATTTTGTATTTTCCAAACTAATGGGAGTATTAGAGAAATCGAATGCTTTAGGCGCTAAAATTCTTGGTTTTCCAACTCGACTTAAAATATTAAGTTGACCATTTTTTTCAGCAATTGTAATATAGTCTTTTCCAGCAATCCTAAAATGTCGCGGCGGGAAAATAATTTCAGAGGTAGATTTATTAAATTTAAATCCTTTTACTTTTTTTCCTTCACTATTTAACATTAAAACCTCTTTACCTTGTGTAATGATAAAACGGTATTTTCGATTTTTATCGTAATCAAAGATTGTTAAAGCTTGTGTAATGTCGTCTTTAAATTTTATTGGAAAAGGATCAACTTGGCGACCTGTTCTATCTAAAACATAGAAGTTTTTTTTGGTAGTAAAAGCTAACTGTTTTTTGCCGTTACGCAATAAATCTATTTCTTGAACAGAACCAACAATTCGATTTTTGAGTTTTTTAGTCCATAAGATTTTTCCTCTAGATGATATAAAATATAAGGTATTGTCAACATCTTGCACTACAAGATCTTTCCCGCCTGTTCTGTGATTACTAAAAAAAATAGGATCATTAAGTAATTCATTTTCCAGTAATATACTTTTTACTTGGGTCACTTTACCAGGGATATTTTTTTTAATACTTGTGGTGTTAGACTCTTTGCATACCAGGTTTATATGTGCAAAATCACGATCATAATTGAACTGTAAAACACCGATTGGATATTTTTTAAATGAAATGTTTTTTAATGAATCATTTAATAAACGAGAAATTGTATGCGTATAATTTTCATTTAATTTTATTATTAGGAGCGATGATTCATCACTAATCTGATCAAGAGCTTCTTGATAATAATTTGTTGTTGACAAACAATTATTGGTTAAATAAGAGGTGATAATATTTTTTAATACCTCTTTATTTTCGGCGAAAACAATAAAATCATTTACTATAATATTAAAAACCGGTTTAGTATCATTGGCAAAAATTGAAAATTGGTCAACAAATAGATTACGCTCAATAAAATTGTAAATCGTGATTCCTTTGAAAGATTCTACTGGGCTCGAATCTTTGCTTAAAGATTCTTTGGTGAGTTCCAAGTCAATACTTTTAAGAGCGATTGCGTTCCCTTGTGGTAAGTTTATGCTACTAAATTCACTAACAGATTCAAACACCATAGTTTTATCCGTACTTATATTTTTTGCGCCATTGTATTTCTGAAGGTTTTTTTGAAAAACAGAAAAATCATCAAAAGTTAAGGATACTATACTCATTGCATTTGTAGGAGTGATTGTTGCAATGTCATTTTGTTGAGGTTTTAATCCTTTAAAAATTGAAATTAGTTGCGGTATTGTATCATTTGCCAGTAGAACACCTGAAGCTGAAATTGCATCGGGTAACACCTCTATATTTAAAGCAGCCCAAGAGGCAAAATTATTTATTGAAGGTTCGCTAGTAAATATCTTTTTTACAGGTATGATGGTGGTTAAATTGTGATTATTTAATGAAAATATTTTTTTGAATGTTGATTCGTTTTGAATACGATTGTTTAAAAGTTGCTCAATATTTTTTTGTGAATTGGTAGCAATAAAAATACTGTCCTTTACTACTGTAAAAAATTCTTGTTTGTCAATAACGAATTTTTGGTATTGATACGACTTAAAAGGTATATTTTCAGTAACCATATTGGTTACAGAGTCCAGAATAAAGAGATTTTTTGTGAATTTAGTTAAGAAAGTAAAAGATGACCTGTCATCATCTTCAGAGAAACAGAGAATACTTTTTTTTGAGGGTCTCAATAAATTTAACAATCTAGAATTACTAAAAAAAGAATAAGAGTTAGTGTTCTTTAATTTTTCAATAAAACTATTATTTTTAATATCGGCTTTTAGTACTTCAAAGTCCTCAATTTTTATGACTAATGATGTGTTTTTAGGAATAAAGTCTTTTGGTTCTTTGGCTTTTCTTGAAGTTGAGTCGCAACTATGAAACAAGAAAGTTATTGTAATGAAAAAAAATACTTGAATAAAACCCTTCATCTCACAAAAATATAAAGGAAAAAAAAAGGATAGCATAATTTTTTAAAAGTTTATTGACGGGTTTTTAACAATCATTTTTATTAAAAATCTAAATGGTATTGTTCTGGTAATAGCCGAAAGCTTTTGCGGTGATATTTAGTGATCCCGAATTTTTTAATCGCCTCTCTGTGTTCTCTAGTTGGATACCCTTTATTTTTTTTCCAGTTATACATTGGAAATTCATTATGAATTTGGGTCATATAAGCATCTCGATATGTTTTTGCTAAAACAGAAGCTGCAGCAATATGCAAATACTTGCTGTCTCCCTTAATAATGCAACTAAATGGAATATTATTAAATGATTTAAAACGATTTCCATCTACTGCTATGTGTTGAGGTTTTGTGGCTAGAGACTTAATAGATTTTTGCATGGCAAGAATAGAGGCATTGAGTATGTTTATACGATCAATTTTATTCATCATTATGTGAGAAACTCCGAAAGTAACCGATTGTTCTTCAATAATTAATTTTAATAGTTTTCTTTTTTTTTCTGATAATTGTTTGGAATCTGTTAAAATATTGTTTTTGAAATTATCAGGTAAAATTACTGCAGCCGCAGTTACGGGGCCTGCAAGACAACCTCTTCCGGCCTCATCAGTTCCACATTCGATTAGTTGTTGATTAATTTTTAGTTTTAGCACAAGTTAAAGAGCTTTAAAATTTAAAATATTCCATTCAAAAGTATACCTTTGTTAGGTAAGTTAAAAATAGATGCGAAAAACGTTTTTTTTATTTCTTTTATTATATTTTCCAACTATAGTTTTTTCCCAAAATAATGGAGAAAATTTTCTTAAAAAGAAAAAAGAAAAACCTCCGATTACACTATATAAAATTATTTCAGCCCAAAGAGATACTACTTATTTAGACACTACATTAAATATACAAAAGGAGTATAAATTTAACTACTTACGAAAAGATAATTTTCAGTTACAAGAGTTTGCAAATGTCGGCCAGCCTTATAATAAATTAGCTCACGATTTTGAGAAGCTGAATCTAAAGCCAGCATTTGTTGCGCAGTCCCATCATTTTGGTTACCGTGAAGTTGAAGATATGCAGTACTTTAATTTACCCACCCCACTAACCGAATTATATTTTAAAACAGCATTTAAGCAAGGACAGCAGTTAGATGCATTTTTTTCAATAAACACTTCAGACCAATTTAATTTCTCAATTGCCTATAAGGGTGTAAGATCACTTGGGGCCTATCAACACAGTCTAACCAGCACAGGAGATTTTAGATTTACAACAAATTATCACTCAAAAAACAAACGATATCAAATTTTAGCTCATATGATGGCGCTAGAGTTATTAAACCAAGAAAACGGTGGTCTTACAGACGAATCAGTTTTGTTGTTCCAAAGTGATGATAACGAATTTAGAGATCGGGGTCGACTGGATGTAAAATTTGATGATGGTGAAAATGAATTGAAGGGATTTAGAGTCTTTGCAAAACAGGAGTATGAACTGATAACAAAAAAAGACAGTACAGATTTAAATAAATTAATTATTGGTAATGCAATTAGTTTTGAAGATAAATCCTATGTCTATAAACAAGATAACCCCTTTAATGGTTTTGGAGATTCCTACAAAACAAATGGATTGTTTAAAAAAAGTAAACTTGAAGATTTTAGTGTTAAAGGCTATACACAATTTAAAAATAAGTACATTGGAAATTTAAGCGCATTTATAGCTTATACAGATTATAATTTTGGCTACAACAGTGTTGTTATATTTGATATTGGATCTATTACCAACAGATTAAAATCTAAGTTGGTACAAGCAGGAGGGGCTTACTCAAAAAATTACAAAGGATTTGAAATATATGGCCAGGCGGCTATCAATATTTCTGGAGATTACGAAGCTAACTTTTTAAAAACTGGAGTTTCTTATTTGGTCCATAACAAACATAAAATAGCTGCTGAAATAACTTCGCATTCTGTTTCGCCTAATTTTAATTTCTTATTAAACCAAAGTGACTATGTCAATTATAATTGGCAAAATGAATTTGATAATACTAATAAACAGCAGTTAAAACTAAGGTTTGAATCAAATAAAATAGCTGCAATTTCATTAGACTATACAGGGATTGATAAATACACCTATTTCACGATTAAAGATAATGACTCAACTCCAACTCCCCACCAGTATAATGATAGGGTTGATTATTTAAAATTAAAATTAAAAAAAGAATTTAAGTATAGGAAGTTTGGATTAGAAAACACTCTTTTATATCAAAATGTATTGAGCGGCGATGAAGTTTTAAAGCTTCCGAGTTTTATAACTAGAAACACTTTATATTTTGAAGACCAGTGGTTTAAAAAAGCACTTTTCATACAAACAGGTATTATTTTTAAATATTATTCAAAATATACGATGAATGCTTATGACCCTGTTTTAGCGGAATTTTATGTGCAAGACAAAGAGGAGTTTGGAGGATATCCTCAATTTGACATATTCTTTAATGCTCGAGTACAACAAGTTCGAATATTTTTTAAGTATGAAAACCTAAATGCGCTTTTTACAGATTCTAACAATTACTTTTCTGCTCCTGGTTATCCATTCAGAGATTCCGTTATACGTTTTGGTATTGTATGGAATTTTTTAATGTAATAAAGAAAAAAAATTAGTTGGTGAGCTTTTGCAAGCTTATTGTAATTTTTTCAGTGTATTTATCTGCTGCTTTTACAGCATCTTTTGGATTTTTAATTTCGGTTGTTGTTGCAGCCAGAAGTTGGTCGCCTTCTTCATTATTTAGATTATAAAATAAAGTTTCCAATACATACTTTCTATCAGTAGTCGTATAAGAACTTCCAGAACCATAGTAATTTCCAAAAGTAGAATACGAATAAGGGTGCGTATAATAACTATAAAACCCCCCGTAATATGAAGGGTAATAGGTTGAATAAGGTCCCATCATTCCCATATTCCCCATATATAAGTCATTATAATAATTTGTTGTTGTTGTTTCAGAGTAATCTTTTAATACATTGATGCAAACCGCATCGTATCCTTCATAACCTAATATTTCTTTAATAAATTTTTCTCTTTCCTCCGTCATTTCTTTATCAGGATTCATCTTTGGGAATCTAGTAAAGCTTTCAGTCGCTTTGTATCCTTTTGATCTAAGTTTATTTGCAATACTCGTTTCGAAATCTGCTCTTACTTCTGAGTCAGCAGTTCTGGCAATTACTAATATATTTCTTTCTTTCATTTTATGACCATCTTCACTTCTCCATGCACTTAAAACCTTGACAGAAGTGTTGCAACTCACAAACAATAGAAGGATCATTCCTACTACTATAAATTGATTTTTTTTCATTTTATAAAATTTTAGTCTTTTAATAATCCTCTAGAGATTACTATTTTTTGAATTTCTGAGGTACCTTCATAAATCTGAGTGATTTTGGCGTCTCTCATTAACCGTTCTACATGATACTCTTTTACATAGCCGTTACCTCCATGTACTTGGACAGCTTCAACCGTTACTTCCATTGCAACTTGAGAGGCAAAAACTTTAGCCATTGCACTACTCATATCATAATTGTTGCCTTGATCCTTATCAAGAGCAGATTTATAAACTAATAATCTAGCTGCTTCAATATTGGTATGCATATCTGCTAATTTAAAAGCTATAGCTTGGTGATTACATATTTCTGTCCCAAATGCTTTTCTAACCTTAGAATAATCTCTTGCTAATTCGTAAGCACCTGCAGCAATTCCTAATGCTTGAGACGCGATGCCAATTCGACCCCCTGAAAGCGTTTTCATAGCAAATGTAAATCCAAAGCCATCATCACCAATCCTATTCTCTTTGGGTATTTTTACGTCAGTGAACATCAATGAATGTGTATCACTTCCTCTAATCCCAAGTTTATCTTCTTTGATGCCAACCTCAAAACCTTCCCAATTTTTCTCGACAATAAAAGCATTAATTCCTTTGTGTTTTTTTTCTTTATCTGTCTGCGCTATAACAATATAGTAATCCGCTGAATTTCCGTTTGTAATCCAATTTTTAGTACCGTTCAGTAAATAATAATCACCTTTGTCTATTGCAGTAGTTTTTTGTGAAGTTGCATCGGATCCAGCTTCAGGCTCACTTAAACAAAAGGCTCCTAATTTTTCACCAGTTGCTAATTGGGTCAGGTATTTTTGCTTTTGTTCTTCATTAGCATATTTTTCAATACCATAACAAACCAACGAATTATTTACGGACATAATAACACTAGCCGAAGCATCTATTTTTGATATTTCTTCCATTGCAATTGCATAGGATAAAGTATCCATCCCACCACCACCGTACTTGGGGTCAACCATCATTCCAAGAAATCCCATTTCTCCCATCATTTTTATTTGTTGTGTAGGAAACTCCTGTTTATTGTCCCTTTCTATAACTCCAGGCAATAATTCAGTTTTTGCAAAATCACGAGCAGCGTCGCGGATCATAATATGTTCTTCGGTAAGCTTAAAATCCATTGAAAACGATGTTATATAAATTAAAAAATTGATTGCAAAGATACCTTTTTAAATGTCAATTATCAAATGAGAATTTGACAGAAAATGGGTTTAAAAACTTGCTTTTATTTTTGAACATACCAGTAAGGTCTTGTATATTTAGAACATATTAAAATTATTTTTTGAGAACAACTAATTATCATGTAATAGGAGTAATGAGTGGTACTTCACTGGACGGTATTGACTTGGCAGAAGTCAATTTTAGTCTGTTAAATAATAAAACCTGGGACTATAAAATTTTAAATACTGAAACCGTTTTTTATTCCAAAAATTGGAGAGCCAGTTTGAAAAATGCGCTTACATACTCTGAGACTGAAGTTTCTAAGCTAAATATTCAATACACACGTTTTTTGGCATCCGTCATCTCAAGATTTATTGATAAGCATCAAATAAAAAACTTAAATGCTGTTTGTAATCATGGCCATACTATTTGGCATCAACCTCAAAAAGGGGTTACACTTCAAATTGGAAATTTACCAGAATTAGCAGTTTTAATAAAACAAAATGTAGTTTGTGATTTTAGATTACAAGATGTAAAACTAGGAGGGAATGGCGCTCCTTTGGTGCCAATTGGTGATCAATTATTATTTAATGATTATGATTATTGTTTAAACTTAGGAGGTTTTGCTAATGTTTCTTACGAAGAAAATATTGGCTTTTCTTTGCCTAAAAGAATTGCTTACGATATTTGTCCTGTAAATATTGTTCTTAATTATTTAGCAGAAAAAATAGGTTATGAATTTGATCATAATGGAGATTTCGCTCAAAGTGGTAATGTATCTAATAAAGTATTAAATGAATTAAATAAGTTGTCTTTTTTTAACTTCCCACCGCCAAAATCGTTAGGATTGGAATGGGTAAAAAAATATGTTTTTCCTATTTTAGAAGAATCAAATATTTCGATTATCGACCAGCTATGTACTTATACGGAACATATTGCTTTTCAGTTATCAAAACAATTTAATAAAAACAGTAAAGTTTTGGTTACTGGTGGTGGAGCTTTTAATTTGTATTTATTAAAAAGAATCAACTCTTTTAAACATTTAAAGCTTTTAATTCCCTCAAATACTTTAGTAGAATATAAAGAAGCATTAATTTTTGGGTTTCTAGGAGTACTTCGATTGAGAGACGAAAATAATTGTTTGAGTAGTGTTACTGGTGCAAAAAAAAATCATTCTTCAGGAACAATTTTCAAGATAAAATAACTACAAATGTGTTCCGCATCGGAGGAGGTTTTTTTTATATTTGTGTTCTTTAAAATTCACTTTAATATTTTGAATAAAAACACACTTCTTTTGCATCCAGATAAAGATTTAATTATTAAAATATATTCTCCAGTAAATTCAGAAAATTTAGGTTTAAACAGTATACCTATGTTTCTTAAAATAATTCTAACCAATTTAAAAAAAATCAATGTTTAAATATTTTTTAGGGCAAAGTCCACGATGGTTCAAGATGATCATGATAACTTTTATGATCTTTAATGTTATCTCATTTTATATTTTGGGGCCCACTATAACCGCTTGGATATTTATTGCAGAGTTTATTTTTACGTTGTCTATGGCACTAAAATGTTATCCTTTACAATCGGGAGGGATTTTAGCTATAGAGGCTTTATTTTTAAAATTAACGACTCCCGAAAATGCATACCACGAGGTTGACCAAAATTTAGAAGTAATTCTTCTACTAGTTTTTATGGTTGCTGGGATTTATTTTATGAAGCCATTATTGATGTACATTTTTAGTAAAGTATTTACAAAAATCAAGTCAAAATTAATACTATCACTTTTATTTGTTTTTTTATCTGCAGTGTTGTCAGCTTTTTTAGATGCATTGACAGTAACCGCCGTATTAATTAGTGTAGCAATTGGATTCTACGGAGTTTATCATAAAATTCATTCAGGTGAGCGAGATTATGATGAGAGTGGAGTAAAAGATAAATCTGAATTAAGTGGTGAAACCTTAGAGGAGTTCAGAAGTTTTCTCCGAAGCTTAATCATGCACGGTGTTGTTGGTACTGCTCTTGGCGGTGTTTGCACCCTGGTTGGAGAACCTCAAAACCTATTAATTGGAGAACGAATGGGATGGGATTTTATTGAATTTTTCCTACGTATGGCGCCTATTACAATTCCTGTTTTATTTGCGGGATTAATCACCACTGTAGTTCTAGAGACAACAGGTATATTCGGATTCGGACAAAAGTTACCTGAAGTAGCGAGAACCATCATAGAACATTACACCGAAGAAGAGGATTTAAAACGAACCCTTAAAGAAAAATGGGGAATTAAGGTTCAGGCCGTTTCCGCAATTTTATTAATTATTGGTTTGGCGATGCATATAGCTCCAGTTGGATTTATTGGTTTAGCGCTTATTGTTGTTCAAACAGCATTCATGGGTATAACTGAAGAACACCAATTAGGAAGAGCATTCGAAGAAGCGCTTCCTTTTACAGGCTTATTAGTAGTATTTTTTGTGATAGTTGCGATGATTCATGATCAACATTTATTTAAGCCAATCATTGATTGGGCACTAACTTTAGATCCTTCTCAGCAACCGAGTATGTTTTATTTAGCAAATGGAATTCTCTCAATGATAAGCGATAATGTGTTTGTCGCAACCGTTTATATTGGAGAAATAAAAACAGCTTATGATGCCGGTGCTATCGGACTTGAGCAATTTGAAAAATTAGCTATTGCGATTAACACCGGTACCAATTTGCCGTCTGTCGCAACACCTAATGGTCAGGCAGCATTTTTGTTTTTACTAACATCTTCTTTGGCTCCATTAATTAATTTAGATTATATCAAAATGGTGAAGATGGCTTTTCCATATACTATTGTCCTAGGAATCACGGGACTCTTAGGGATAATTTATTTTCTGTAATCATGAATTTAAATCAATAAAATTTTGTTGTTAACATAAAAAAACAATTTATAACATAAAATATTCGTTGTTAAATAAAAACCATTTTATATATGTTGCCCATACTTATTCAAAATGATTCTGATACAAATCAGGATCTTGAGCCAATAATTCAAGAAAAGACCTTATCCATTGTGGAACTTATAACCGATGGAGGTATGGCAGGCCAGATTATTATTGGAGTCTTGTTTATCCTTTTATTCGTTGCAGTTTATCTTTACTTTGAACGGTTATTTGCAATTAAAGCAGCTACGGATTATGATGCTAATTTCATGAGCCAGATAAGAGAAAATATTAGTAGCGGAAATATGCAAGCTGCTAAAGTATTGTGTTCTCAGAAAAACACACCAGTAGCAAGGCTGACCGAAAAAGGGATTTCTAGAATTGGCAGTCCATTAGAGGATATCAATACAGCTATTGAAAATGCAGGAAAGTTAGAGGTGTATAAATTAGAAAAAAATGTTAGTGTTCTAGCGACCATATCTGGTGCTGCTCCTATGATTGGATTTTTAGGAACAGTAATTGGCATGGTCTTGGCTTTTCATACCTTAGCAACTAGCAGTGGTCAAGCAGAAATGGGGACTTTGGCAGAGGGAATCTATACAGCCATGACTACTACAGTAGCAGGCTTAATTGTTGGAATTATCGCTTATATTGGTTACAATCACTTGGTAGTTAAAACAGATAAGGTAGTTCATCAAATGGAAGCAACAGCAGTGGAGTTTTTAGACCTTTTAAATGAACCAGCATAATGAATTTAAGAGGTAGAAATAAGGTGAGTGCGGAGTTCAGTATGAGCTCTATGACCGATATTGTTTTTTTATTATTAGTGTTTTTTCTACTTACCTCACCAGCAATCACTCCAGATGCATTGGATTTGATTTTGCCGAAAGCAAAAGGTAAAACGACTCATCAACAAAATGCCTCTGTAAGTATTACTAAAAAAGGTGCTTACTACATAAATAAAGAACGTGTCAATAAAAAAAATATAGCTCTTGAACTAGATAAAATTTTAGTTGGACAAAAAAAACCAACTATCATCTTAAGAGCTGAAGTAGGAGTGCCTATTGAAGATGCAGTTTTTATTATGGATATTGCTAATAAAAATAATTATAAAGTGGTATTGGCAGTAAGGCCTAATTAAAATGAGTTTTTTAGACACACAACATAAAAGAAAGAGTATGGCCATAACGGTTATGATTCATATGATCCTAATACTCTTATTATTTTATGTTGGGCTATCTTACTTAGATCCACCAATTGAGAATGGAATTGCAGTAAATTTTGGAACTATGGATACGGGTTCTGGAAAAATACAACCTTCAAAAAAAGTAAATACAGCTCCAAATCCAAAAGTAATACCACAAGCTGTTAAAGAGNNCTTCTGAAGCAAAAGAAGATTTAATAACTCAAGAAACTACGGAAGCTCCGGTTATTAATAAAGAAGAAAATAAAGAGGAAGTAAAGGAGGTTGAAACGATAGCTGAAAAAGAAATTCAGGGCCAAGAACTTGAAAAAAAAATAGATACAAAACCTGATAAAACTACAACTGACATACTATCAAGTTTAATTAATGGTCCAAAAAGTGAAGGTGAAGATCAAGCTGGAGAAGGGAGTGATGAAATTGGAGGGGATAAAGGTGATTCTAAAGGTACTCTAAATGCTAAAAGTTATTATGGTACTGGAAAAAGCTTAGATGGAGACGGTAATTATCTGTTGGGAGGAAGAAAAGCGTTAAATAAAAAAAAAATCTTACAGGATTGTAATGAGGCTGGAATTGTTGTAGTAAGTATAGAAGTAGATAGAGCAGGAAACGTGATAGATGCAACACCAGGTGTTAGGGGAACAACTAATAACTCAAAATGTTTGTTAGATCCTGCAAAAAGAGCAGCTTTAGCAACAAAATTTAATAAGGATGGTAAAGCGCCTTTCAAGCAAATTGGAAAAATTATTTACAGATTTAGCCTTTCTGAATAGTCATACTATGTTGTGCATTTTTACTGTTTTTATATCATTAGATAAAGGGATTGTTTGATGTCCAGATTATTTTGAAAACAGATAAAATCAAAAAATAATAATAATTAATTAAAAAGTTATTAATTACACCGAAACCATATCATGGCTTTACCGACAGTTGCCTATGTATCAACGTGAAGGGGCTTCTGCTTACAAAGCTGATCTATCAAATACTCTTAAGCTCGTTAGTTATTTAGGGAATCCTCAAAATGATTTTAAGTCTATACATGTAGCAGGAACAAACGGGAAAGGTTCTACCAGTCACATGATGGCATCTGTTTTTCAAGAAGCAGGNNTCTCCTCACTTAAAAGATTTTAGAGAGCGTATCAAAATTAATGGAGAATTAATAGCTGAAGAAAACGTTGTTCATTTTATAAAAAGACACCAATCTTTTTTTTTACAAAATCAATTGTCATTTTTCGAAATGACTGTTGGGATGGCTTTTGATTTTTTTAAAAATGAAAAAGTAGAGATTGCTATCATTGAAGTTGGATTAGGAGGCAGACTAGATAGTACTAATGTTATAAAACCCGAAATTGCTGTGATTACAAATATTGGGTTGGATCACACTAGATTTTTAGGAGAAACCATAAAGGAGATTGCGCACGAAAAGGCAGGAATTATCAAAACGGGTATTCCTGTTGTTATTGGAGAATATACAGAAGAAACTAAAGCTGTTTTTTTAAGAAAATCAAAAGATACAAAAAGTCCAGTACTTTTTGCAGAGGATATATTAACGCCAAAATTAGAATTAGATTTACTAGGAGACTATCAACTAAAGAATAGCCAAACCGCTTATACCGCTTTAAGTGTTTTAAAAAAAATGGGATGGAAACTTTCCAAAGAAACAATTCAAGCAGGTTTAAAAAAGGTTGTTGATAATACAGGGCTTGCAGGAAGGTGGCAAATACTTAATCATAGTCCAAAGATTATTTGTGATACTGCTCACAATAGAGAGGGTTTGAGCTTTGTAATGAAACAATTAAATATGGTAAATTGTGATCAACTTCATATTATTTTGGGCGTCGTAGATGATAAAAACCTGGACACTATTTTGCCCTTATTTCCAAAAAATGCCACCTATTATTTTTGTAAGCCTAATGTTGTTCGAGGTTTAGACGAAGAGGAACTAAAACAAAAAGCATCACAATATTCTCTTGTGGGTCAGACACACTCTTCGGTTAATGAGGCTTATAAAAAATCACTTATAACTGCCTCTAAAAAGGATTTGATATTTATAGGAGGTAGTACCTTTGTAGTCGCAGAAGTTTTGTAATATTTTTTATATAATTGTTTGTGTTAACTAAAAACTACCTTATATTTGCCACCCGATTAACGGGCAATTAGCTCAGCTGGTTCAGAGCACCTCGTTTACACCGAGGGGGTCGGGGGTTCGAATCCCTCATTGCCCACCAAAAATAAACCCACTAATTTCAGTGGGTTTTTTTATTGTTTGAGTTTTACAATTATTTAAAATATTATTTTTACATAATGGCAATTATGAATAAAAAACATAATTCAGTGGAAAGATTTTGGAATGATTATTTGAATGTAAATCCCTACAATAAAAAAGAAACTCCTCAATCATTCTATTTTTGTGATAATAAAAAAGATGCTGATGAATGTGCTGAATTAGTTGTTAAAGGAATAAAGCAAGCAACTGCAACATCTTTGTGGTGGTTCAAAAAAAATAATGTTTCGCTTCCTAGAGTTGGTGATAAATATATTGTTACTGATTGGGTTGGAAATCCAAGAGCAATAATTGAAACTATTAAAGTTCAACAAGTCCCTTTTAATAAAATAACTTCAGAATTTGCAAAAATTGAAGGAGAAGGTGATAAATCTTTAGACTATTGGAGAAAAGTTCATGAAGCTTTTTACAAAAGAGAAATGGCTACTTGTATCGAAAAGTTTGATAAAAATATGATTATCGTTTGTGAATATTTTAAAAAAATATTTTAAAGAAAAAAAGTCTATAAAAAGTTCGAAATAAAAACCTTTAGTCCATATTTAACATCAATATCCGTTGATTTTTTATACTTTTATATATATTAAAATCTATGAAGGAAAATAATGACAATCCGTTAGGACTGGTAAACAAACTTTATACTGTTGAAGAATTTGGCGCTACATTGAGAAATAAATTTGGCGCAGATAATTATATTTCTAATGTTATGTTAGCAGAAATATTTCTTGCTAAATACCCTGTTTATTCATGTAAAATTAAAAAATCAGAAAATCACATCTCTCAAAAAAGTTGTGGTTGTTGTTAAAACTTTAATCAAAAAATTCAATTGAATACTTTTCAAAATTATTATTATAATTAACTTCTGTAGGTAAAAGAAATATTTTTTTCAACAGTTTCTGATAAAGTATGGTGAACAGGACAATTATAAGCTGCCTTTTCTAAAATAGTTTTGGTTTTAGAATCATATTCCTTTGGGAAAACCATATCAATTTCAATTTTAGCTATTCTTCTAGGATTATTAGCCATTGTTTTTTTAACCATTGCTTTAGTCCCTTTAATATCCACATTATTTTTCTCAACGGCAATTGCCATTATGGTTAAAATACAACTTGCTAAAGCAGAACATACCATATCTGTTGGTGAAAATGTTTGCCCTAGTCCATGGTTGTCTTTTGGAGCATCGGTACTTATTTCAGATCCAGAATCTAAATGCGTAACAATTGTTCTTAGATTTCCTTGATATTTAATTTCAAATTTGTTCACTATACAATTTTAAACAAATATAACGATATGGTTATTAATTGTTTTAACTAGGTTATCAATAAAATTATCTCAGTTAATCCGATTAAAAAGATTTTTTTAGGAAACATTTTTTAAAATATTCAAAATCAATTATTCAGCGAAATAGAATAATTTTTCAATTTTTATATTAAGATTCTGCGCTATTTTCATAGCTAATTCTAGCGTTGGTTTATACCGATATCGTTCAATTGAAATAATTGTTTGCCTACTGACTCCAACATTGGCTCCTAATTCTTCTTGAGTTAAACCCTT
>ENA-UZWU01005361-UZWU01005361.1-metagenome-genome-assembly--contig:-Day-4--1m-contig-5361_pt1 | contig 19605 bp, 21 predicted proteins | sample MGYA00260345_ERZ794905 | MGnify/ENA metagenome assembly ERZ794905
TTGTTATAAAATTCTCTCTATAATTATCAAAATTATCAAATTGTTTTACTATATTAATATTGTTATTTATATTGTTATTATTATTTATATTGTTCATTTTTTCAAAATAATTACCAAAGTTTTCTTGCATAACACATTTATTTGCTAAATTATCATATATCATTGAAGCATCACAACATTCATCCCCTATACAAGTAACACCTAAACCTTTCAAAGGACTATCTTTTTTACTCAATGTACCTTCTTCATACATTTGATGTGCTTGTCTATCGTATGGCACTCTAAATTTATCAAAATTAATATCATCTCTCATATACAAAATATATAATCTATAAAAAATATATAAAAATCCTAAAAGTAAAATAGAAACAATCAAAATTAAAGTATAATTTTTCCCTAAAAGTTCTATTCTATTTAAAATTAAAATTGGTATTAAAATAGCTATTAATAAAATAGTAATTTTTAATAAATAAATATATTCTTTGTATGCTTTTGTATAGTAAGTATTTATTTGTATTTTTCTCATTTTATTTTTATTTTCGGCATCTAATTTTTTATATACTTTTTCAATATTAGAACCTTCTTCTTTTTCAACCATATAATCAAATAAAATATTGCTTAATATATTATCATCTTGAGCTAAAATTTCTGAACTTTGAGCTAATTTCCTTCTATATATGGCTTTTTGAACATTTTTTTTATCTTCAGTGTCTTCCAATAAATTTTTTAACCAAGATAGCATATCATAAGCAGATTCATCTTCATTAAATCCTTCTTTAATATTAGTAGCAACACTTGCTGCTACTATACGACTATTAATAAATGGTTCCATTGTTAAATTATCTAACACAGCTTCACCTTTTTCTACAAGTTCTTTTTTTACATATTCGGCTTTTTTAGCTGCTCCTACAGCAGTATTCGCTGAATCTTGTGCATTATATGACGCTCCTAGAGCAGTATTCGTTGAATCTTGTGCAGTAGTTGCCGAATCTTGTGCAGTAGTTGCTGATGCTTGTGCAGTAGTTGCTGATGCTTGTGCAGTAGTTGCTGATGCTTGTGCAGTAGTTGCTGATGCTTGTGCAGTATCTGACGCTCCTACAGCAGTATTTGCTGATGCTTGTGCAGTATCTGACGCTTTTTCTGAATCTTTTTCTGATTTTTTAGCATCTTTTGCATCTTTTTTAGCATATTTTTCTGATTTTTTAGCATCTTTTGCATCTTTTTTAGCAGAATCAGCATATTTTTTTATTTTTTTTTCATCTGTATAATTAAATGAAATTAATCCTTCTTTATATGAATTATTATATTGCTCATCATTTTTTAATATACTTAATATCTCTCCCATATTTATATCTTAATATTAATATAAATATATATTATTATTATTCCTAAAAATCATAATAATAATACTTACTAATTATTAATAATAAAAAATTTGTTTTTATGAATTCATATTTCTAATTAATACCATTAATACTAAAATAAAAATAGCAGCACTAAAACTCCAAATACTTAATAAAAGCTTATTAGAACTTCTTTTTTTTAAAGAATCATCTACTCTTTTATCAATGGTATCTTTATTTTTTTTATAACTTCCTATATTATTTTTTATATCACTGTTAATATTACCTAATGGATCTACATATAGAGCATGTTTGGAATACATAATTAATATATAAATATATTATTATTAAATATAATATTCGCTTAACTATCTAAAAAAGTATGTAAAAAAAATACTAAAAATATAACACCAAAAAAATAAATAAACATAAAAGAATTTGAAATTAATTCATCATTTATTTTAAATATTATAAGCAAAATAGCAGTAATAAAAGTAAAAAATGCCAATATTACATACATAATATTTCTTCTATTATATTCACTATCTGATTGTTCTAATTTACCTTCATTTAATTTTGAAGATTTATCTAAATCATAAAATTTCTTCATTAATGGAATATAAGTTATATCTTCACCTAAAAAATTAATAGATGTGTCTTTTATATTTAATAAATCAAGTTTTGTGAACATAGTTGTATATAAATTACTTGACGAAATATCTAAATATTTTGAATCTTCTAAATAACTCATGTTGGTTTTTAAATTAGCAAAAAGACTACTTAATTCAGTAACTTTAGAATCTACATTTTGTGGATTAATCTCTTTTATTTTATTATTAATTTCACTATAATTACCTTTTATAGATGTTGCTTTTTCCAATAAATAATCTTCATATGTAAATTTTTCTTTATTATTTTTAAAAAAGTCTGGTTTAACATAACCTACGCCATTATGTATTAAATCGGTATCTTTTAAAATATTCCCTATTTTATTACAAGAAATAGTGGCTTCAAAACTAGAACCATCTAAACCTTTATATATCGAACATTTTTCTTTAGTATTATCAGTGTCATGAGGTTTAATTAAATATAAATCACAATCATTCTCTCTACAATAATATTCACAAGAACTACCATCTTTACTAATAGTATAAATATTATTTTCAATAGGAATATCTATTTCATTAATTGTAGATGCTTCAAAAGGTATATTATAAAAATTGGTGTCTTTGTTACCACATATATTCATATAATAACTAAATGATTCTTTTAAATTTTTATCCACAGATTTAATTTCACTATTTTCAAATAAACTCTGGAAATATAATATATATATTAAAACTGCCAATAATAATATTATTGAAAAATTTTTTAAAAGTTTATTATTAGATTTATTTTTTTTCATATTATATTACTTATAGTATAATATGAAAATATATTTAGTTTAATATAATTTTACTCTATATTTATCAATATTTTAGTAATATTTTATCAATATTTTATCAATATTTTATCAATATTTTATCAATATTTTATCAATATTTTTGTCATTTATTTATTTAAAATTTTATAAAATAAATATACTAAAGTTATTACTAATATGTATAATAAATAAAAACTCTCTTTTTTGAATACAGTTAAAATCAATAAAATTGTAATTAATAATATGTATATAAAATTAATCAATAAACTTAAATAATTATTATTTTGTATATTATTTTGTATATTATTTTGTATATTATTTGGTTTATTTTTCTCTAAATTTTTATTAAAAATAAAATCAGTTTGATTTTTTTTCATATTAACATTACTAACTGCTTCTTTATCTAAAACATAGCAAGATTTATTTATACATCCTAAATAATCTTTTTCACTTTCTAAAGAATTAAAATTTTTAACATTATATTTATTATAATCACAATTTTTTTCTAATTCTTTTCTTTTATTTAAAAGAGACATATTTTGTTGAACATCGTGATTAAATTCATCACTTGAGAAATATGTAGGTTTTTTGTTCATATTGTTTTCATTGCTATTTTTATTAACATTTAATTTTTGCTCTAAAAAATTTATATCCATATTATTAATATATATATATTTTATTTCTTTTTACTATAAATAAAAATTAAAGAAACTATTATTAAAAATAAAATTAAAGTTTCGCTTAATTTTAAATTTTTCATAAAATTCGTATCATTTAACTTTCCATTTCCAGCTCCATCGAGACCTAGAATATTTTCTAATTGTCTTTGTTTTGTGTCAATTTTTTCTTGAATATCTTTTAATATATTTGTATCATTTTTTGTTAAAAAATGAATTGTTGAAATATCACTACTTATAGAATTTAATTCAAAAAACATTCTATCGTACTTATCTTTCAAATCAATAATTTTTTCATCAAATTGTCTACTAAAATTTCTTTCTCTAGGATTACAAATATATCTTTCAAATGAATTATATAAGCTATCTAAATCATCTTCAAAAAATTCTCTATTAAAATCACTATTTAATTTTTCTTTATAATATTGATAACTTTTTACTTGTTTTAATTTTTGAACAATATCATCTTCATTTATTGTATCAGTTTTATATAATACAAAATTGTTTTCTTTTGCTAAAAATAAATCATCTATATCAGTTATTTTAAAACAATTATTTTCTTTATAAATAGGATCGTTTCTTTCTACTCTTAAATCATTAAAACTAATTTCACTTATTTCATGTATATTTGACATTGGAGAATCTTCGTTTATTAATTCTTTAACTTTATCATTAATTGGTTCTAAAAATTGACCTAAATTAGACATATCACATTTTGAATCGTATTTTGGAATTAAACAAAATGTTTGAAATTCATCAACATTATCATTATATCCTTGATTACTTGAAATGTCTCTCAATAAAAAATAATCTTTATTATTTTCTATTGCTTTAGTTCTACACTCATTTACTGTTTGATTATTTATTGGTAATGGATGAGAATTATAATTATCTCTTATATAATTATTTAAACTAACTTCATCAAAAATATTATTTGTATAAAAACTTCTATCTACAGAAAAACAAGTATCTTTATAAGGTTTATAAATAGTATCTATATCATTTATATCAGTCATTATTATTGGTAATTATATTAATATATTATTATATTTAAATTTTACATATTCTATAAAAATTTGAACTAATTGAAGTTCTACTATTTCTTTCAATTTCTATAACATCACCTGGTCTAAAACCCATAACTAAACTAACCGGACTAAAATATGAAATATCAGGAAATTGACTATCACTCATAATATTAAATTTTTTTCTAATAATATCACTATTTTCTTTAGATAAAACAGTATGTTTTGGAACTAATTTATGATTTAAAATATTAAATTGGATTCTACGTATATTTAATAGGGAAACATATATATTTTCTTCCATCCATATGTCTTTTATGGTTTGAATTAATGTGTCATTAGGTTCATCTTTAACAATTATAATCAAATCATCATTTTTTGATAAAATATTTTCTAAATGAAATAAATCTTCTACAATAGAATAAATATTAGGTGGTTTGATATTTTTAGTTACATAATATTTTACATATATTTTTTTATTTGTTTCGTTATTAGTTAAAAGCATATCCAATTGATTTTGTTCAATTAATACACCTATTTCATTTACACTTAAATTTTGATAGTTTTCTATATCAAATCCACGTGATTTTAATATTTCTAATAGATTTTCTCGTGATTTACATACTTTAATAATATGACTAATACTATTGCTCATTATTATTATATAATAATTATAAAAATCCTTATATTATTTTCAATTTTAAAAATACTATAAAAAAATATTAAATTTATTTAATTTTTTATGTAATTTTTATTTAATTTTTTATTTAATTTTTTATTTAATTTTTTATTTATAAATTAAAATTTATACTTTTTAATCCGCCTCCATTTTGTGGAGGTGATTTATTATCATTTTCTAAAGAATCGTCATTTGGTTTATCATTATTTTCTGGTTCTTCTGTTTTTTCTAATATTGATTTTTTAGTATTATCAAAATTATCTTTTTGATATTGAACAGATTTTTCATTATTATCAAAATTATTCCCATATTGCATTGATTCTTTATTTTTATTATCGTCTTTATTTTCTTCATTAATATTTGGTTTATTTGGTGTTAATGATTGAATAAACGAACTTAATGAATCTCCTATTCTTTCTCCAATTGTTAATGGTGTTTTTTCTTCATTTTCACTGGCATCGCTATCTAAACTAATATTATCTTCTTCTAAATCTTTAAATTTATCATAATTTTCATTGGCTTTTGTAATAGCTTCTTTTGATAATTTTTTATCTTCATCATCATCTTGATCTTCATCATCATCTTGATCTTCATCTTGATCTTCATCTTCATCTTGATCTTTTTCTTGTTTTAAATTATCTATATTTTTATCTTTCTCTAAATCTTCTATTTCTTTTTTATATAATTCTGATTTTTGAGTTTCATTTAATTTATAATTTTTCATAACTTCAATAGTATTTTTGAAATTCATACTGGTTAATTGATTTATATTATCTTCTGTTATTATTCTCATTTGTATATTCATTACTTGTAATTCTTGCATTAATAATTTAAATGCATAAGGCACTCTAATAATACTAAAACTTCTACCAAATTTTGTTACATTTTCTACGTGTGGACTATTATCAACATTATAATTATATTTTAAAGGTCCATCAGCAAAAGGGCTGATAAATAATTTTTTAGATTCATTATAAATAGCAATTGCTCCAGTATTATTACAAACTGCCACATGATATTCATCACCACGTTTTAACATAGATTCTTGTAAAAATCTTGTAGCACCATGTGAAATTAAACAATCGCGTTCCATCTCTCCAATTCTTAATCCTCCATCATTTGCTCTACCTTGAACAGTTTGTCTTGTTAATACTGTTCTTGGACCTTGGGCACGATAATTAATTTTATCTTTTACCATATGTTTTAAACGCATATAATAACAAGGTCCTATAAATAATTCCATTTTTAATTGTTCACCTGTTTCTCCGTTATATAATAATTCATTACCAGTTGAATTATAACCAATTGAATTTAACATTTTACCAAATACTTCATGTTTTGAACCTTTATTTACAAATGCTGTACAATCTCCAAAACCACCATATAAACTACAGGCTTTGCCCATAATAGTTTCTACTAATTGTCCAATAGTCATACGGCTTGGTAAAGCATGAGGATTAATAATTAAATCAGGTCTAATACCATCATCTGTAAAAGGCATATTTTGTTCAGGAATAATTAAACCAACAGTTCCTTTTTGACCACATCTACTGCAAAATTTATCACCTTGAGCAGGTATTCTCTCTTCTCTAATTCTTACTTTTGCAATTCTATAACCTTCATCACCTTCTGTTATAAATGCTTTATCTACAAAGCCTAATTGTCCTTTTTTTGGTCCAATAGATGCATCTAAATAATTATTAGGATTATTTATATTATTTGTTACTTTTCCTATTACAATTTTTTTATCGTCTAACATAGTATTTTCTATAATTACTCCGTTTTCATCTAAATTGGAATAATCATATCCAGGTTTTTTACCTATTACATTTTCATTTTCAATATTAGAGATTTTAGAATCAATTGTTGAACTAGCTACTTTTGAGCTTTCTTCATATGTTTCATACATATTAAAATATGTAGTATTAAACATACCTCTTTTGATAGAACCTTCATTAAATAAAATACTATCTTCAACATTATAACCACCATAGCACCCTATTGCTACAACAGCATTAATACCATACGGATGTTCTTCGTTATAAATATATTTCAAATATCTACTTTTTACCAATGGAACTTGGCCATTATTTAATATTACACCCATTTTATCAATTCTATTTTGATAATTTGTATTATAAACACTAACTCCTTGTTTACTTTGTCCACAAGAAAATAAATCTCTTGGTAACTGATTATTTTCAGGAAAAACAATTTGATTACCCATAATACCTAATAATAAAGATGGGTGAATTTCAAGATGGCTTGTATATTTAACAATATCTTCTTCATAATTAGCTATTAATGATGTTTCAGTTTCTGCTGTATCTAAATAATCTAATATACCACCTTCATCTAATAATTTTTCTAACTTAAAATCTTTATTATATAAATCACCGATTGAATCAAATATTAAATTAGATTTTATAAATTCATTTAAATTACTAGTAATATCAGCTTTTTCTTTGAATTTATTGAAACCAACTAATAATTGTTGAAATACAAATTCATTATTTTCTAATTTATTGATTATTTTATCTTTCATATAACTAGGTTCTTTATTTTGAACATAATAAACTGGTCTACATAACCGTCCAGAATCCGTATAAATATAAATAATATTATCATTTATTGACCAACTTATACTTGTATAAATTGGTATTAAACCAATACGCCTATAAGATTTTAATAAAACTAATGATTCATTTGGCTTAGTAACTGTCCCTATCCATGCTCCATTTAAAAATATTTTTGTACATTTTGATATATACTCTGTTGATGTTTCAGTTAAATCTTCTAAAAATATTGCTTTACGTAATAAATTTAATAATAATTTTCCTGAATACCCACTTGTAATATGAGCACCTAATGAAATATGTTTATGTAAACCTACATTACCTCCATCTGGTGTATCTACTGGGTCAATTATACCCCATTGTGATGAATGTAATAATCTAGGGCCTATTATTTTTGCACTAGAATCTAATGGTAAATTTAATTTACGTAAATGTGATAAAAAAGAATTAAAAGATAAACGATTTAAATCTTGTATAACTTCTGGTCTGCGTGTATGTTCTTCGGCGCCCCAAGATCCTTTAAATGCTTTCTTAAATCCAGCTTCTAATATTCTCTCTTTAAAATATTCATTGTGGTTATTTTGTATTAATCCCATAAAATCATTTTGATAAATACCTTCTTTGTAATAATATTCTTTATCTATTTTTTGATAAATATGTTTTTGTTGTAAAGTATAATATTCTTTAAATAAATCGTATAATAATGATCCTGCTAATTCCACTCTTTTAAATTTAAAACTATCTCTATCTGTTGGTTTTTTTTCTTTTTTATATACTTTTAATAACTCAAATACCATATAACCAATATAATATGCTTTATTTTGGAAATTATTTTCACCTAAATGTGGTAACATATAATCCATTAAAATTTCTAAAACATGTGATATTGTTTTTCCTTTAGTTAGTGTAGCTATATATTTTAATGCTGATTCTTGATTAAATATAAACCCTGCGTCATGTATACAGGGTATAAATAAATCCATATAATTCTCATATTTTTCAATATCTAACAAACAATATTTAATAATATCTTTATCACTTGTAATACCTAATGCTCTCATTAATATAAACAAAGGAACTGGTTTTCTCACATTTGGAACATTAACTAATATTTGATTATTTGTATATTTTGAAGATGGTCTAAGTATTCTTATAGAAAATGTGCGAATTGGTTTGGAAGCATCTTCAGATACAGATCTTATTTCAGCTGAATGACTATATAATTCATTATAATCATCTTTAATATATAACATATTATCAGCAAATTTTTCTTGACTGATTAATACTTTTTCTTTACCATCAATAATAAAATAACCACCTAAATCATTTTTGCATTCACCCATATTAAATTTTACATTTTTTGATAGACCATTTAATATACATAAATTAGAATTTAACATAATTGGAAATTTTCCAAAATATACTTTATCTAATGATGATTCGGTTATTTCATATTCTTCGTTAGGTTTTTTTATCTTATAAACTATATCTACATCAACATGTAATGTTATTCCATAAGTCATATTTCTTAAACGTGCTTCGTTGGGAAACATAAAATGCTCTCTATATTCATCAAAAATAACTGGTTTTCCAAAATATAATTTTTTTCCTTCTTTACCTCCAATATAAATTTCTATTTGTAAATTATATTCTTTACTAGTTTCATCTTGATCCTTCATAATTCTAATTGGATTTTTTTCTTTGAAAATATTGTAAATTTTATTATCAAAAAAATCATTATATGAATCTAAATGATGTCTTATCAATATATTTGGATTGTCGTTAAAGTATTTATCTATAATATTCCAAGTAATTTTACTATCACTAGTATTTTTAATTTGTAATTCTAATTTTTTATCAATTTCTTGTTTCATTTTTTCTTGAAATTCTTTTGAATCAATATTATTTGTTTCATTTTCTAATTCTTTAAGTTGTTCTTCCATTTTTTCTTCATTTAAATCTTCATCTAAATCTTCATCTAAATCTTCAATTATATCTGCAGCATTATTGTCTTCAGTATTTGATTCACCTATTTTTTTTATTAAAATAGGGGGTTCTTTATTTTCTGTTTCATTTGGATTCATATTATTATAAATAATCTATAAAATATAATTCTATATTATTAATCATAAATATTCAATAATATAGAATTACAAATAAAAATAATGGTTTTATTATTTTTTTATAAAAATTCTTAATAAACTAATGATGGTGAATAAGTCATAATAATTAATCCTAAAATAATAAATAATAATATTAAAGGTAATAATAATATGAACCAAGATATTTCACTATAACCTGCTTTACATAAAGCATTTAATACAAAAGTCCAGAATAAAATATAGACTGCTTTAAATACAAATATTACAAAAGTATTTGGAACAAAGCATTCAAATTGTCCTAAACAATATTTTGTTGTATTACCAAAGTTTTGTAAAGCAATAACAATAAAAGCTATAGCAGATATTAATAAATAAATGAAAGCGGGGCTACACAAATTTTTAAAATCTTTTACATATTTATCACTATATTTTGCCATTTTATAAATTATATAGATAATAATATATTATTAAATAATTAAAAATATATTAAATAATAAATTTTATATTATATTTCTACATTTTCTCCTAAAAATGTGCCTTTAATATCATTAACACCTCCTTCTATTGATCTACTAAAATCAGTTAATGGTTGAAATAATGGTCCTCCTCCTTTCATTTTAGAACAACCATATTGTATTCTATTATATTTTCTTAATTTGGTTTGATTATTTTTTCTTTTAAGGGTTTTCAAAAATTTTCTTTTCATTTTAGTATTTTTAATTTTTAATACAATATTTTTTAATTTTTTATATTGTTTACTAGTACGTTTTTTTATACTTTTTTTCATTTTATTAAAATTTTTTTTCAGGTATTTTCTTGTTTTTAACATATAATATAATATAATATAATATAATATAATATAATATAATAAAAAAAAATTATAACTTTTTACCTTGTCATATTTGTTTAATTAAAAATTTATTCATTTTATTCAGTTTATTCAGTTTATTCAATATCTACATGTGTAAGCATATGTCTTCTACAACAATATTTTGTCAATTTTAAGTTATCTAAAACTTCGCCTTCTGGTGTTTTATCAATATAATCATTTGTTAAATATAATACTTTTTCTAAATCCATTTTCTTACTAATCTTTCTTTTTTGAACTTCTTTCACATAATAGCGATATTTATTTCCTAAAACTTTACCACAAGTAAAACACTTTACTGGAATAATCATTATTATTTATATATTATATTTATTAATAAATCTATTTTAATATAAAATCAATTTTAATATTATTTATTAAAATATTATTAAAATTTTATTAAAATTTTATTAAATTTATAATAATTCTATTTGCTCTTCTTCTACTGTTTTTTCCATATCTTTTTTTTCGTCCATATTTTCTACAACTTTTTTACTACAAGAAGACATAGCTTCAAATATTGCACTTCTTTTTAACTCATTATTTGCGTTTGATTCATTAATATTTAAATTTAAATTAAAATAGTTTACTACTAACATAGCTAAAATTATAACAACTAAAACAAAGACTAAATATTTTACGAATTTTTTACTAAAATACATTATTAATTATAAATTATATTTTAATTTTCTATTTTCTATTTTTTATTTTTTATTTTTTATTTTTTATTTTTTTTGTTTTTTATTTTTTATTTTTTATTTTTTATTTTAATTTTCTATTTTTTAGTTTTTGTTTTTTTGTTTCTTGTTTTTTTTCCTTTTCCTCTATTTCTATATTTAGCTGCTTGTTTTGCATTATTTTTACGTGTAGAAGTGATAGGACTATTACTATTTTTTTTTGCTTTTTTATCAAGATGTCTTTTTAACGCTGAAATAGTAACATTTTTTTTTGGCATATTTATTTATATTATAAAAATATTATATAAATATAATATAAATATAATATGGGAAATATACAATCAAATAATGTCGGTGAAAAAATTATATTAAAAATACTAAATGATTATAAAAGTAAAAACTCAGATAAATATGATAAATTAAATGATTCTGATAAATTAGAATATGTTAAAAAAGAATTGAAAAAATATAATTTATATATTGAAAAAGATTCTAACGAATACAATGATTTGAGTGAATTAATAATATTAAATAGTGAATTAAATAATGTAATGGCTGATATATTAAAAAATTATAGTAATTTACATTCACAAAATAAATTATTTAGAATTGGTTATAATTTAGACAATATAATAAATAATTTTACAAAATATTCACAAACTATCAATACTATTAAAGATAAACAAGCTAATTTGAAAGTATTTATACATGATTTTTTAAAACATCAGAAATCATATAAATTTGAAAGAAATAAGATTAAATCATCTGAAAAATCTAAATCTACTAAAAAAATTAGAATTGCTACAAAACCAAAAAAAAGTCCAAAGGAAAAAACAAGACGTGAAAAAAGTAGAAGACAAAAACAATCATCACCTAAATCTGAATAAATTCTAAATTTACACAGATTTTCTTTTTTTTAATGTTTTACCTACCTTTTTAAGAGTTTTACGAGCATTTTTATATAAATTAAAAATTGATGTTTTATTTACTTTACTTAATTTGATTTTATTTAATGCTCTTTTGCTAAATTTAAAACTTTTATCTAAACCACGTATTTTGGCGGCTTTATGTAATATATTTAATTCGGGTCTTTTTAATTTTCCTTTACCTTTTTTAGTTTTTCTTTTTCTCGAACTCATTTATATATATAATATTATATATATAATATATATAAATTAATTTATTTTGTATTTTCTAAAACATGACTTCTTGCTAAAATTGATTAAATTTTTTTATAATGTATTTTAATTAATCAAAACAAACAAGCCAAACAAGCCAAACATGAACTCTATTGCCGTGGAAAACTCTTTGATTGGTTTGATGCTTCCACAAGAAATTAAAGAATATATTTGGTCTTTTAATTATAAATGGGCATCAAATATTATTCAGAAATCATCACAAAGGTTTATTCGAAATAAGGTTAATGATATCGAAAAAATAATTATTGATGAATATAAGAAAGGAAAGAATGTTTTACATACAAAGAATCCTCTTTGTTATAAGGGTTTTGTTTTAACAAAAAAACAGGTATTTGATACCATGGTATCTTGCAAATGTTGCCCTAGGCATCAAGTTAACAAACCAACGCATTTTAATAAGTATCTTGAAACAGAATTTCATGGAACACAAAATACTAATTGTTTTTGTTCATGTCGTCATAATGCCCGTATGATTTGTCGATATATTAATTAGATAGATATATTATAACAAAATTTAATATAACAAAAAATTTAATATAACAAAAATTTACCTTTTTTTCTTGTAGATGAATTTAATTTTAAACTAAAATAAATAAAAATTCTAATGATTTAAAATTGATTAAATAATAAAATGAATACACAATCTAAAACAAGAAAAATGAATAATATGGATAATATTATTTTAAAACGCAAAAATAAATTACAAAAAATTTTGTCTGTTTTAGAAACAGCTTACATTTCAAGTGATAATTATGATTCATCTGATAAAGCATTCTTTTCTGGTAATATAGAAAGTGCGTTTAAAATTAATTCAAAACACATCAGAGGTCTTCCAGCAAGTTTAAATAGAAATATTCTTGATATTTATAAATTATTAGGTGATCCAGAACGAGAGATATATTTAGGTGATTGGACTTTAATGAGTATAAAAAATGCTATAGATAGATATAATGAATTATGTAAATTAGATAGAAAAGACGTATTTGACATTGGTTATAAATATATGGGTATGGGTCATATTCAAATGATTTCATGTGATTTAAATAGTCATTTACTTTTCTATAGACCAGATGGAGGTTCAAATGGTTATGATAGACAAGATAATTTAGATAAATTAATTAAAAATGGAGCAAATGACTATAAAAAAATATATTTTTCAGATTGGTTCTATAAAATTAATATAAATAACAATGAAAATAATATTGAATTTAAAATAACATTATAATAATATATATATATATAAATTTATTTTGTATTTTCTAAAACGTGACTTCTCGCTAAAATTGATTAACCTTTTTTTATAATATATATTAATTATCAAACAACCAAGCCAAACAAACCAAACAAACCAAACAAACCAAACAAATCAAACAATGAACTCTATTGCTGTGGAAAACTCTTTGATTGGTTTGATGCTTCCACAAGAAATTAAAGAATATATTTGGTCCTTTAATTACAAGTGGGCATCAAACACAATCCAAGACAAAACCCGTTTGTTCATTCGCAATAAGGTTATGGGCATTCATAATGCAATTGCTGATGAGTATAAAAAAGCAAACTATGTTTTACATACAAAGAATCCTCTTTGTTATAAGGGCCTTGTTTTAAGCAAAAAACAGGTATTAGATACTATGATATCTTGCAAATGTTGCCCCAAGCATCAAGTTAACAAACCAAAGCATTTTGATAAATTTGTTGAAACAGAATTATATGGACCACAAAATACTAATTGTTTTTGTTCATGTCGTCAAATCGCTCGCATGATTTGCGAAAATATTGATTAGATAGATACATTTATAAAAAAACAAAATAACTAAGAAAAAAAGTAAATTTTTACTTTTTTTTTCTTGTAGATGAATTCGATTTTAAACTAGAATAATTTATTAAATTAATTTGATTTGTAATACTAAAATTAGTATCTTTTCTACTATTAATTTCTACAAATGCTTCTTTACATTCTTCTATTTTAGAATATAATTTTTTTAAATATATATTATTTACGTATATACCAAAACTACTAAGTTCTTTTAATTTATTATTTAATTCATTTATATATTTTTCAGAATTTATATAATAATTATCCCAATATTCATGATCAAAAATTTCATAGTCAGAATCATCTCTTAATTCATAAAAATCACTTAATAAATCATTAAAAAAATCCAAATACAAAAGATAATTATATATAAATGGTGATAAATAATAATCCATAAATTCTTTTATATTCGCATATAAATCATCAATACTATAATGGTATTGAATATGATATTTTTTAATAAATTCATTTAAATTAATTTTTTTTACATAAAAATTTTTGTACACTTCATTAACATTTCTCATAATATCTGTAACATCTTTATTGTACTCTTTAAAAAAATAGTATTCATAATCTTTAGCTTTTAATATTTCTAAAATATCACTTTTTAATTCTTTTTCTTTTTTATGACCAAAAATACTTTTTAATATATCAGGGGGTAAATTAGGTAGTTTTTTAGTAGCAGCTTTTGATGAAGACGATGATTTTTTTGAAGATGATTTTTTTGGAGATGATTTTTTTAGAGATGATTTTTTTGAATAATATTCATTAATTATCACTTTAAAATCTATATTTGAAAGATTTAATTTTATTTTATCCTCTGATGTTAGCATTTTTTTAAATTTTTTACTATTTTTTAAATATTCTAGAAAATCTACATTTTTATTTAATTCTATTACTTTCTTTTTTAACTCTACATTAGTTGCCTTATCCAAATCAAAACTCATAAATTAAAAATATATATATATATAATTATAATAAATTGAAGTAAGTTAAAATAAGTTAAAATAAATTAAAAATTGAATTTATAAATATATATTTAAATATATATAATTATAAAATTTATTAATGGAGCATCAAGATTGGAATAATGTAGCTTTTAATAACAAAAGTGATACTAAAAAACGTGAAGATGCTAAAAAAATTAATTCTACTAAAGTAACAAATCCAGAAGATGTTAAAATTGAAGCACCTAAAGATCTTGGTAAATTAATCTCTCAAGCAAGAACAACTAAAGGTAAAAATCAAAAAGAATTAGCATCTGAATTAGGAGTTAATCAGCAAATTCTTAGTAGATGGGAATCTAATAAAGAAATTCCAACCAATTTACAAATTGCCAATATTGAAAAAAAATTAGGTATTAAATTACCACGCACAAAAAAAATTAAAGTTGCTGCCAATCCAGCATAAAAATCTTTATAATTCTTTTAAATTTCAATTAATTTATAACCTTTTGTAGTTTTTTTTATTTGAAATTGACTATTTTTATTATGAATTTTATCATGACAATCATTACATATATTAATTAAATTAGCTACATGATCTTTATGAAAATCACCATTTATTATTCCTTCATTATTTGCATTTTTTTGATATTGTAAATGATGAATTTCTGTACCAACATTTAATAAACATATTTCACATATATCTCCATTACGTTTTTTGCTATTATATCTACTTTTTTTTTCTTTTATCATAGTTCCTTTAGTTTTGGTATATTTATTGCGAATATTATGTGCTCGTTCAATAAAATCTTCTGGTAAATCTAATGATTTACAAACTTCTAATCCATACATTGCTTCTCCTGGTCCTTCTTTCAATTTTCTATCATAAATAAGACTTTTTGTTTTTTTATCAAATAATACACTCATGTGGTATGTTTTTACGCTATCTAAATTTTTTATTTCTTCATATTCTAATATTTCATGAAAATGCGTAGCAAATAAAAATGTGCTTTCTATTTTATTTAAATATTCTAAACTGCTTACAAATATACTTAAAGCAGATGTGCTTTCAGTTCCACTACATAATTCATCACCTAAAATAATACTATTTTTTGTAGCATTTTTTAAAATGGTTCTAAGTTCGCTCATTTCTACAGCAAACGTTGAGAGACCTTTAAAGATATTATCATTTCCAATAATTCTTGTAAATAAATAATTATATGGATAATATACAAATTCTTCACAAGGCACATACATACCTGATTGTGCTAATATAATTGCTATACCTATTGATTTAATAAAACTGGTTTTTCCTACTGCATTAGTTCCATATAAAAGCATACCATTATTCATAGAACCAATTGTTAAATCATTACTAACATATAATTCTTTATTATTGATATGCTCAATTAAACAATGCCGCATTTTTTTAAATGAAACATATGATTTTATATCTTCTTCATTTTCATTAAAATCATTATCAAATATTTGTGGTTTACAATAATTATAATTAATAGCATTATATGCTTTACAATGACATAAATCTAATAAACCAATAAATTTAGAAATATTCCCTAGTCCCCTCATAATTTTATTTTCACTTTCAAATGATGCGACTATTTTATTGTAATGTTTAATTATAGATTCTGTTAAAACATCTTTAGAATTTGTAATAGCATGACAAATTGAATCTATTAAACTATTATAAATTATAATAGATGTTTTATTACTGCCATGATCTTTAAAATTAATAGTATCTAATTCTAAATCAATAGTTTCATCGTTTTTTGAATATTTTGATGTATATGTAATTTTATAAACATTTCCATTTTTTTTTATTAATTCCTTTAAAATATCATTTAAAATAATAGATCTTCGTTTTGTAATAATTAATAATGGATCACTTTTACTTGTTTCATGAATTTTAACATAATTTCCATTATCATCTTCATCGTTTTCTTCTTTTTTCTTGGTGTTTTTTATTGTTTGTTTTTTTGGATTTTTTGGCTTTTCATAATCAAATAATAAAGATGAAAAAAAACGAGAGATAGCATATAATTGTTCTTTTGAATCAATACTATTTTTAAATAATTTATTCAATTCTTTACTATAATTTTTATTAATAAAATTTAATTCGTTTAAATCATAACTGGATATTTTATCAATTGAAATATTTGATATTTTTGATAAATCAAAATGTTCCTCAATAAAGGTTGAATAATTAATACAAGCATCATTAATATCAAAATTAATCTCTTCGTTTAAATATTTAAATAATTTATTATTTTGTTTTTTTTCTTTAATTTCTAAGAATATATTTTTTATAGTTGAGAGATTAGTAAATAAATTAAAAAAATCACGAGGATTTATACATTTCATTATTAATTTTCTTTCGATTTTTTCAAAATCTCTCACATTTGATAATTCTGTTCTTATATTTTTATAGTATTTTGTTTCTAATAAATGCTCTATTACTTCATATGATTTATTTAAAATATTTATATCACATATTGGATTTAATAATGTATAATTAAATAATCTCTTACCTGTTCCAGTAATACAGTTATTTAAGAAATTGGAAATACAAGATAATTTACCATTATATCTATTATCGCTAATTATATTTAATTGTTTGAGAGAATGGTTAGCTAAAATTAATTTTTTATTTAGATTTTCAAATAATGGATAATTAATATTTCTAACAAGTGATGGATTATGATTATAAATAAACTCCAATAGAATACATAGACTTTGATTAGCATATATATAATCTCTAAATTCTGTTTTTTCCATAAAAGAACCTACACCATAAATTTTATCAATAATAGATTCTTGTACTGTTTGTTTTTCACAATTATAGGCTTGTTTCTCATTTGTATTATATTCCTTAACACTTTTTTTATAATTTAAATATACTTTATGAAATTTTTCAGCATTAATATTAGCATAATTAATCAAAACATCTATATAATTATTATCATAATCTTCGCAATTATTTGTAATAATAATAACTTCTGTTGGGTTATAAATAGCTATATATTTTTCTAGTTCATCATATACCGTTGGACTATCTATATACGGATGATAATACTCATAATTTACTAATTTACCAGTAAAAATATCCATAATACTTAAACCAATATATAATGTTTTTTCTTTAATAATAGAATTTGTTCCTGAAACATGCGCCCAAATACACATTGTATTATTGCTTAATCCTTTATTAAAATCTTGTGAATCATCATTATTTAATAATTCATTATTATCATTATTAAAAAATGTACCAGGTGAATAAATACAAGATAAAGAACGTGTTACATTACAACCTTGTTTGTCTTGAACTATTAATGGAATAGTATAACCATTCTCTAATAAACGTTTTAAATATTTATCTACTTGTTCAATTTTGAATCCAGACATAAAAACATTAGCACCATCTACAATTGTATTTTTAGATGCAATTGCTAAATCATTTAAATAAGCAAATTCTTTAATTAGACTACCTTTATAAGTTCCATCTTTTAATAATATTCCATATACTTCAAAAAAACTACCTACTTGCATTAATACCACTGTTTTTTTTCCATGAGTTTCAGTAAATTTTTTAGTGTAATCAAAATATTCTTCTACAACGGTCATATTATTTTATATTTAAAGCTATTATTTAAACGTAAAATAGTTTTAAATTATTTTATAATATTATTTATCTTTTTGGTTTATAACCACCACTTCCACGCACTCTAGTCAAAACATTATTTACTAAATTATTATCACCTCCATTCATAAGTATTGATACTTTTTGATCTTTATTATTTACTTTATTAAATGAAGAACCTGTTGCTGATAATCTTAATCTTTGTATTCTTGAACTACTACTCATCTCTTGTAGTGGTTTAGCAGGCATATTACTAGTTAATTTATTTTTGACATCGCTATAATCTAAATTTTTTCCTAAATTATTTACTTGATGTGTTTTATCTATATTATTATTAAATGCTTTTCTTCCTATTGAAAAACTAGAATCACGATTAGCATTACCTCCAGACATTTTGGGCATAGTTTTATTAATAAAAGCACTACTCATTATATTTATTTTATATAAAAAATAAATATAATATTTTATCTAAATTGCATAAACATTTTTGGTTTTCTATTTATAGGTTTATTTATTGGTTTAATTGTTTGTTTAACCATATCATTTAACACTTTATGTTCTTCAACTACATGATTTGTTACTACTTCTTCAGTTACAGGTTCTTTGGTTGTTACTTCTTCA
>ENA-UZWU01011081-UZWU01011081.1-metagenome-genome-assembly--contig:-Day-4--1m-contig-11081_pt1 | contig 19553 bp, 32 predicted proteins | sample MGYA00260345_ERZ794905 | MGnify/ENA metagenome assembly ERZ794905
TAACCAAAAGGAAAACTAAATGATATCAATACATGAAGAAATCACCGCAGCTTTTGCCGTTTACCTGGCCGAGTCTGCTAAGTTCGAAGAGAAAGGTGTAAAGGCTTCAGCTGCTCGTGCTCGTAAAGCACTCGGTGAAATAACCAAACTTGCGAAATCTCGTAGGGCTGAAATTCAAGATAAGAAAAACGCAATGGAGGTTAAAAAGTAATGTCAGACGAAAAGGAAACATTCCACCCAGCTGATAGTAATGGTGATGGTAAAGTTAGCGAACAAGAGCATGAAATGTACATGGAGTTTAAGCGTAAAGAGTTAGAAGACGCTGATGCTATGAGAGATGCTCAACGCAAGATGGCGTGGTTCGCTCTTTTCGGTATGCTTCTATATCCTTTTGCTGTTGTCCTAGCAGTAGGTGTTGGCCTTGATGGCGCATCTAAAATCCTAGGTGATATGGCAGCAACTTACTTTGTATCTGTAGCAGCAATTGTCGCAGCCTTCTTTGGCGGACAAGCTTTTGCTAATTCTAAAAAGTAAATGATAAGGGGGCGTAAAGCCCCCTCTTCTTTATTTGACTTTCATTACCATTTGAACAGAAGTTGTGTCATGATAGTCACGCTTATCTTCTGTAAAGTCTCGAATTGAAACCTCTTTGTAGAGACATCCATCCTTAATAAAGTAGTTCGTAATCTCCTTACGAAATACATCATCAGACTTAGTCAATACATCCTTGAAAGGACCATCAGAAAAAGCATCATACGGTTTTGTCGCATCGTCGATGATTTTCTTTTTGGCCGAGGTCAAGCATTCTACGTTATGTCCTTTATAGCTAGGCACTTTTCTCCTCCATAAAACAATTTCTTGATACCGTGTTACCATCAGCATCTAAAGCCTGTTGAGCCCAATCTAATTCTTGGATAATTCGATTGTACCATCCCGAATCAATCGCACTATTATGTGGATTATCTCGCTCAACTTTAAGTTGATCCATACGCATTGCAATATAGTTTGGTCTTACTCTTTTACCCATTACTTGCTCCTACTCGGTTAGTAATTGAATTAAGCCTGAATCCCAGTTCTCTGCAACGTCCCTTGCAAATGATTCGCTTTTGCCGGGTAGTCTACGAGTCTCGATCACTCGACCGTTCTCGATTAAGTCAACTACATACATCGTATCAGGGCCGTTGCTTCCTGAACGATTCTCGCCAATTGCTTGTTCCTTACGAATAGAACTACTTCTACTCACCTAACACCTCCCATCCCTCTACAGTTTCAAGTCTAAATGATCGCCATGCATTTTTATCTAGCGCCCATACAGCGAAGTGAGCAGAGTCTGCACTCGTTTGGCTCATTTCAACTTTAGCTTTTACACCTTCTGCAATCAAGACAGTCTCATTGAGTGTGCATGGCATAACTCTCAATTCGTCAGTGTCAATCTTTCGAAAAGAAACCGTAACCGAGCCTCGTTGTAGTGCAGCCAGTAAGTCTTGCTTTTCAGATACTTCCATAATATAATTCACCCTTATTGTTTAGCGCATTCTTCGTTAGTTAAGATATTAGCCGTAGGAAAGTCGATGTTATAGCCATCAAGCCTTTGTACTACGGTCGTGGTTTCGTTGTTTTGAATAACAAAACCCACCACTTCAAGTTCAACACCCTCTTTCATTGGGTGCTGATACGTGATTCTTCGTTTGATTCCGTACATGTCTCGTCCTTTAAAAAACGGTTGATTCGGCTTTTGTGTATGCGATCAACATTTTAGCCGATTCGATATGGTGAACAATACGATCAAAATCCACCCACTTTCTGTTACTGAAGATTCCTAGATACTCATCCTCTGGGCAATCTTCGTTATCTTTCATTTGCCCTTCGAAACTATCTATAATTTCTTCCAATTCATTTATAACGATTACATCTACTTCTTCTGGTTCTAAATCAAATTTCACCATTGTTGTACCTCTTTAATATATCCCAAGTGTCTTGTGCACTCTCAACAGAATGGACTGTACCTAGGTTACCGAGGCGAATAGCCAAAGCAACAGGATAGTCATTACCACCGTGTTGAGTTCGATCACCAAAAAAGATAATTTCTTTGTATTCTTTTCGTAGATCATTTGAGACTTGAGATTTGTCATTACCTCGAGGGTAGATGTCAATACTAATATGTCCACCGATAGAAGCATGTAGCTCAGGATACTTTTTGTTGATTGCGTTCTTGATACGCTCTCGCTCAAAGTTTTGGTTATCCCAAGCGTAGTAAGCTCCGCGCTGTGGTTGGTTACAGTCACGACCAATCGTACTAAAGTTAACCATACCGGCTCTACGCTCAATATGATTACCAACTTTAAGATGATAAGGACTGTGTTTGACTTCGTTTTCGAGGAAATGAATTAAGTCATAGCTGGGTTGCCATGGATTTGTTTTAACACGAGCGTTTTGGAACCAATGTTCGTTTCCATTACATTGGTAAACACCAAGACATCGATCATAAATTCGTTGACCGACCTGTTCTATCGTCTTAGGTCGATCACTACCTGATACTAAGTATACAGGATATGCTTCGGCAAAATCATAGAACCACTGTTCGAACTCTGAGTTCATAGCTTGCCTAGCCGGAGTTAGAGTTCCGTCGACATCAAAAAGAAAGACTCTTTCTTGCATATCTAAAATTCTCTCAAAAATGCGGTTGCTAACATTGCAGCGGATACCGCGTTTAACATTATCAAGGCTCGATCTTTCCACATGATGGAAACCCAAAGCCATAATAGTACACCAATCGTTCCAACACCAAGATCAATGCTGCGGTATTCTACACCACCAGCTCTTGCAATAATAGAAGTGAGAATACATATTGTGGCTGCCCACTTTACGTACCAATCAAAACCTTCAGGGTACCAATCATCATCTAATTTAGGTTTCATCTAAGTAATCTTCTACCACCGGCTTTTTAACTAAGGTTTGTTCTCGGCCTTCTTTTGTCATAATATTGATCCAGCCTACGTAGTCGCTGTACATGCGAGAAAATAACTCGTTTTCTTGGCACATAGCCTGAATACGTCGAGAGTTATTTTGACCTTTGGTGTAAGCTCGATGATCGTCACTGTAGTGGTAATACCAATCATGACGAACTAATTCTTTAAAATACTCTTCAACGGTTAGTGATTGATCACTCATCCTTAAGCCTCTTTTTTAGTTTCTCAATTTCTTGCTGCAACTCAGCAATTTTCGTATAAGCTTTGTACTTTGCTCTCGTTTCATCCGCGATCATCCGATCTTTCCAATCAAGCTCAGACAGCTTATGGACACCTTCTTTTTCCACTACAAGACTCTCCTTTGTTGGTTTGTGGGGTCTATAAGTATATATGTCAAAGTGGTCGGAGTGGAGGGATTCGAACCCCCGACCCCCTGCTCCCAAAGCAGGTGCACTACCAAGCTGTGCTACACTCCGCTGACAAGTTGAGTGATAGAGGTTTCTCATTTCTGCTATTCGCCGGGGTACAGGGTGCGACCCTTCCTCTATCACTCTCCCGGTAGTTATAATTGGTGCGGAAGGCTGGAATCGAACCAACTCAACTTTCGTGTCAGATTTACAGTCTGATGCGACTCTCCTACTTCGCCGCTTCCGCATTACAATTGGTGGTCCCTAGGAGAGTTGAACTCCCATTGCCGAGATGAAACCTCCCGGCGCCGTCACCGCTAGACGAAGGGACCTTTTAACCTTGCTTCTTACGAGAAGCCTTGCCACGACCTTGCTTAGCATACTGTTCGTTCTGGCGCTCAATGATCTCAATTACGTGAGTAGTGAGCTCCTTAGTACGACCTGCATCGCATTGGTCACCGCGCTCATAGAAGATCGGAGTCTTACCTTGATTGCGGATGCAGCACATAGCTCGTAAAGAACATTGCTTAGCATAGTTGATGGCTTCTTGAGTGCTAGTGAACTTTTCTTCGAACTGCTGTCCGTTGTTCTTGATAACCCATACCTTTTCCATTTTAAAGATCCTTTGTTTCAAAATATTCTACCATTTTGTATTGGAGCCTTCGAGCCTCTATTTCCCAAGGCTGGTCCCAATACTCTTTTGAGCAGCTTCTGCCCTTCCACCTTTCAAGCCTGCTGTCGAGCTCACCTCGAGCAAACTGTTTTACGTGTACCATTTCATGAGCTAGTGTTGATAGCCAGTTACCGTAAAGTGCTACGTCAATAATGAAGTCACGTGGTGATTCCATCTCACATAGACCGTCGGTTGATCCATTCTTTTTGCCATCAATAAACAAGTTGTGATGAAACTTTACAACGATGTTCAATTTAAGACGATTAATCTCAAGCTGTTTAGCAAAAGACTCCATTGCCACTAGAGCGTAAGCTTGTAAACCAATATCCAACTCACCGCCTCGAGGACCTTCCATAACTACTAGCATAACATTCCTTATAAAACCACAATAACAAAAAGTAACAAGAACAGAATTATGATCGCGTTTTCCCAAGTAAACTCAATGATCTTGAATACAAACTTGACGATGGCAAAAGCTATTACAAGCATCAACCAACACAGTAAAACAACAACCAATGCTTCCATTACTGATCGAACATACGTGAACGATCAATTTGAATTCCTAGCTCACGTTCCATGTTGAGAGGACCATCATCTTCAAGGTAGACACAAAAGTCAGCCTTTTTAGTAAGACGGTTAGCAGCAGCTTTATTGCGCTTCCGCTCAACTCGACGACGTAACTCGTCCTTTTCTTCGTCGAAGCCGTAATCATAGTCCATATCAAATTCGTCTCTCATACTATACTCCAAGTTTCTTAGCAATAAAGGTAACAAGCTCAAGTGCTGGCATACTGTTGCGACTACCAACGTGCCATCGATAACACTCGGTGGTACGAGCCTTAAAGCCTCCGTCGTAGTCCTTCCAGTTATAAATGGTAGCAACGTCACCGTCTTCGCTACGGAGGACCCACTCAATGTTGACCTTGTCGTCATTGGAAGGATCCGTGTAAGTAGGCTCACCAAAAAGATTGATCAGATCCATAAAAGAGCAGTCAACATAGTTTGATAAAGAAGTACCGTTAGCAGCCATACCATCAGTTTTGATAAACATCATTTTAATTCCTTTGTTTAATTTATGGTACCATTCTACCATGTTTTGCCGCTGTTGTACACCATTATTTTCACTTTTTTTAGAACATTTTGTTATAAGCATATAACTAAAGTGAATTAGGATCCTTCCTGTGCTTCTCATACCCACTTTTCAGCCTTTTCTTCCTGTCGGTAAAGACATGGGCTTTATTGAACTTTTTGGCATGTTTGGCCACTGGATTGGCTTTCTTCTTCATTTCGTACTCCTACCTGGTACCTTTTATATATCGCGCTCACGCGAGGCTAGCATCCACTCGACATGTGCTCATAGCATTCTGAGCATTCTTTCAAAGGTGATCCACAGATGCAAGTCTGGGATTCCTCTATCGAGGGAGCGCCTACGAGCGCTCGGATCTGATCTTCTGTAAATTGTTGATTGCTGTCCGGCTGGTCAATCATTTTCTTTCTCCTCTACTAGGACTAGTATATATAGTTAGCAACACCACTAAAAGGAACTACAGCTAACCATTAATGTTGATAAGAGGATTATACACAGTTTCGAGGAGCTTGTACACCGTTTTTTTCACTTAATTGCAATTTAATTTCAAAATAACAGTTGACAATTGCGTTTGACTGTGTTAGAATGGCTACCTAATGAAAAATAGTGTGGGAGGAACTTTGGTTATATGCTTATAACAAAATGTTTTCAAAAAGTAGTTGACAATTCACTTACAATATGGTAGAATAGCACCTTATGAAAAAATCTTTAAACATTAATATAGACTGTGGTCCACTCGACATTACTCACATTGCTAACATGCGACATGAGTTCTTCGAACGTATGGACTATGAATGGTGGGTGGAAGTTCAGCCTGGTGACATTGTAGTTGATGTAGGTGCTTGTGTAGGATTCTTCACATGCAGTGCGCTTGACAAAGGTGCTGCTAAGGTATATGCTGTTGAGCCTAATCGTGAACTTCTTCAACTTGTATTAAAGAACTCATTCGACTACATTGAGAATAACCCAGAGGGATGCCCTGTTGTTCCTGTTCATGCCGCAATGGCAAATGATCCGAAGCATACTAAACACGTCTATGACGATGGCACTGAGTTTCCCACTATGTCGTTCCGCGATCTTATTACCACGCATAAGCTTACTCACATCGACTTTCTCAAGGTTGATTGCGAAGGTGGTGAGTATAGTTTCTTGACTAAAGAGAACTTACCTTGGATTACTAAGAATGTACGCCGCATAGCGATTGAAGTACATTTGAGGGCAACCAAGACAAGTAAGGAAGACTTCATTAAATTCCGTAATGAGTTTATTGCACCTTTCTTTCATGCAGGAAAAGTAAAGTTTCAAGTCCCAGAGTACAAGAAAAACATCTGGGATAACGATGCTATTATGGATGAGGACTACGACAAGCTCCTCTCTGAATTTATGATTTACATTGACAATGGTTAATACATGAGTAAACAGACTGAACAGTTTCGTATCTTAACAGCTCGACAGCATGTTCGAGAACGCATTGGTATGTACATGGGTTCAAGCTCCCAAGAGGATATTGAACGCTTTGTACTAGGTCAATGGAAGAGTGCTAGGTATGTACCTGCTCTATCAAAAATGGTCGATGAGATTCTCGACAATGCTATTGATGAAGCAATTCGTACTGAGTTTAAATTTGCTAATAAAATTAACGTGTCAGTCCGTGGTGATACAATCACGGTTACAGACAATGGTCGAGGTATTCCTCAAGACAAGATTCATGATGAAAACATGGGTGAAGAAATTATGCGCCCTGTTGCAGCTTGGACTAAGGTCAATGCAGGTACATCGTTTGATGATGAACGAGTTACGATTGGAACTAACGGTGTCGGCTCAGCTGCTACCAACTTCCTATCAGCTCAGTTCGTTGGTCGTACTTGGAGCAACGGTAACGAAGTACATGTCAAATGTAAAGATGGTGCAGACAGTCTGACTGTTGCTACTAAGGAACGAATTGGTAATGGTACTGAGGTATCCTTTGTTCCTGACTTTGAGTTGTTTGAAGTAAATAGTCTAGAGGACCTTGATACTGTTGCACTCATTGAAGATCGTTTAATTAGTCTTCAAATGGCATTCCCTGAGATTGCTTTCTCATTTAACAAGCGCCGAGTCAAAGTAACTGACATGAAAAAGTATGCAGCTTTGTTCGGTGACACGTGTATCATAGAAAAGAGTGATGACCTATCATTCTTCTTTGCTACATCCGAGGATGGATTCCGATCTAACTCGTTTGTGAATGGTGTAAACACTCGTAGTGGTGGTAACTATGTTGACTTCTTAGTCAATGGTGTTGTTGATGAGCTGGGTACTATGATTAAGCGTAAGCATAAAATCGAGGTTGTACGATCTACAATTAAGAATGGTCTTACCTTTGTCAAGTTTGCTCGTAATTTTGTCAATCCGAAGTTTGATAGTCAAACCAAGGAAAGGTTAACGAATCCTTATGGTAATATTAAGGAACATGTCGAAAGTGCAGGAGTCAAGGATTTCCAAACACTAGCACGGAAGATATTGAACTCACCTGACATTATTGATCCTATCATCGAGGCTCAACTTGCTAAGAAGCTAGCTGCTGACAAACGAGCAGCAACCCTTGCTCAAAAGAAATTGCGTAAGGTTAAGGTAGCTAAGCACATTGCAGCTAATAAAGATGATGCTACTCTCAAAATTGTTGAGGGTGATTCGGCTATGGGATTCTTATTAAAGGTACGTGATCCTAATAAGGTTGGTGCATTTCCACTCCGTGGTGTAATCATGAATACATGGGATATGAAACCTGCTGATGTACTTAAGAATAAGGAACTCAGTGAGTTGGTAGCAGTATTGGGACTTGACATTAACAATCCTGATAGTGTTGACGATATGACATATGCTCGAGTAGCTGCATTAACCGATGCTGACCATGATGGTATTGGTCATATTAGTCCATTGCTTATTGCTTTCTTCTATAAGTTCTGGCCTAGGCTACTGCATGAGCGTCGAGTTATGATTACTCGTACACCTATTATGATTAGCTCAAAAGGTGATGAGATTGAATGGTTCTACACTTACGAAAAAGCATCTCAGTTCAAGAGTTCAAATCCTCAGTACAAGCATAGGTACATTAAGGGTCTGGGTTCTTTGACTGAAGACGAGTATTCTACTATTATTAATTGTCCTACTTATGATACGGTGACTGTTGATGATGGTGAAGTATTCCAAATGATGTTTGGTAAAGATGCCAACCTTCGTAAAGAGTACATGTTACAATGAACGATATGAAATTTACAACTGCAGGTGATTATATGAATGATGTAACGATGTTTGCTGGCGATACAAATGATTATCCAATCTCGTTGGTTGCAGCTAACGAATGGTTAAGCTTTGCTAAGTACACCGTTGAGTCTCGAGCAATTCCAAACATGATTGATGGGCTTAAGCCTGTGCAAAGGTTCTACCTTTACTCTTCGATCATTAACTCAAAGCGTGACTTTAAAAAGGTATCTGCCGTTAGTGGTATTATATCCGATTACGGTTATAACCATGGTGAAGGTTCTGCGGCAGGCTCAGGCCAACTTATGGCTGCAGTATGGAATAACAACATTTGCTTGATTGAAGGTCGTGGATCATTTGGTACTCGACTTGTTCAGGAAGCTGGTGCTCCTCGTTACGTCTATACTCGACTGCATAACAACTTCAATAAGTACATTAAAGATGTTGAGCTCTCACCTAAGCATGAAGATCCTGAACATGAGCCACCTGCATTCTACCTTCCTGTTATTCCACTCGTACTAGTAAATGGGACTAAGGGTATTGCTACTGGCTTTGCTACTAATATTCTTCCTCATTGTCCTGATAGCATTTCAGCGGCATGTGTTGAGTACATTACAACGGGCGACATAAAATCGAGTATAGATATTAAGTTCCCTGAGTTTAACGGGCGAGTCGTACAAAATCTTGAAGAACCTAATAAGTACACGGTCATTGGTAACTATCAAAAGAAGACTAAGACACAGTTAACGATTACTGAAGTACCTTATGGCTTCGATCGAGAAAGCTATGTCAAGGTACTAGATGGCCTCGAGGATGACGGAGATATCGTATCCTACGAAGATCTATGTGACAAGACTGGATTTAAGTTTGAAGTAAAGCTTAAGCAGGCTATATCAGCTAAATGGAACGAGAACAAAATCATTTCCAAGTTTAAGTTGAGTAAGCCACTATCGCAAAACCTTACGGTGATCGATCAGTTTGGTAAACTTCGTGAGTACAATGACGCTCGACAAATTGTAAAGGACTTTTGTGACTTCCGTATGGAGGTACTCCAAAAGCGTATTGAATTACGAGAGGAAGAAGCTTGTGTGCTGGGTGGATGGCTTAATGTTAAAATGCAATTCATCCAAGCGGTACTTGACGACAAGATCATATTCAAGAATAAAAAGAAATCAGCAGTTGGTAAGCAAATACTAGAACATACTGATGCTACACAAGATCAAATTGATCGATTGCTTCGTATTAATATTATGAGTTTAACCGATGAGATGGTCAAGGAACTAAAGAAAGAAATAGGACAGGCTCAACGAGACTACAAGTTTTGGAGCCGTGAAAAACCAAAAACCCAATTTTCATTAGATCTCGAGGAGATAGTAAGTGGCCAAGAGTAACATTATAGAGTTTCCCATGCACCGTGTTCGTATGAGCCCAGAAGATTATCATCAGCTTTATACAAATGACCTTGAGTGGATATGTATTCAGTCTAAAGAGCTCGAAGAGCAGTCAGAAAGACTACTTGCGCTAGCAGAACTTTTACTTGAGGGTGATGAGGATAATGACCGAAGAAGTTGAAATCAGTTCTGAGGTAAAGGAACAATTTAAAAATAGTACAATGGGTAAAGCCGGCCGACTGGCTATGGAACTCAATGCTGAACGAAAGCGTCTTAAACAAGAGATGGAAGAACTTCAGTTACAGGTTGAAGACTTATCACCTTCTACACCTACTGGTACTATTGACAGTTATGTAAAGTGGGTAGCAACCATTCTTGCTGTCGCCGGTGTCTTTGCTCAAAGCGCTGGATTTATAGTCGAAGGTAAAATGGCTTATGCATTATCAGCCATAGCATGGATTTACGTTGGACATTGCTGGAATGATAAAGCAGTTATGATTGGTAGTGCTATTACTGGCACATCGGTGTGTATGAATTTAGCGGAGTATTTAACATGAAAATTGAAATAGGGCCTTACCTTGATGATGGAATCCATCCTCGCCAAGTCGAAATTAAAATAGATGACTATGACACATGGAGTATGGACCACACGCTTGGGCTTATTGCTTTACCAATGCTCAAGCAGTTGAAAAAAACTCAACACGGATCTCCACTCGTTGACCTTGAAGACTTACCTCCAGAGCTTGCTCTTACTGGTGATGCAAAAGGCGAGCATCCACAAACCGACCTGTTTGCAAGTCCTGATCATGATGATTTAGTATGGGAAATGCTACACAAAAAATGGAACTGGGTACTTGATGAAATGATTTTCGCTTTCGAACATATTACTAGTAATGACGAAGATTGGGATATAGGTTTGTGGAAAGCTGATGTAGTTGAGTGGACCGCTGTCGGTAATCGAGTACAAAACGGTTTAAGACTATTTGGTAAGTGTTATAGAGGCCTGTGGGATTAATGAAAAACGAATGGGACGACTCAGAGGACAAGAGAAAAGAACGCGAACGTAAAGAACGCATTCAGCATCCTCATCATATCAAATCTAAAAGTCACTGGGGCTGGGATGCTGGCTATGACATGTACGAAGAGGAAGAAAAGAAAAAAGATGAGTAAGTTCGACGATAAAATAGATGCTCTTGGGCTTTGGTCCTTACGTATTTTGTTACTCAGCGGCATAGGGCTGTGGATCTTAATCGCAGCTGTATTGCTTAAGGAGTATGTCTTTGTTTGGTAAGCTCTGGAAAATTTGGCAATACAGTCTAGGTGGATACTCAGATGATAAAACCGAACCTTACGATAAGTACATTACAATAGTACGAACCATAGTGGTAGGAGTCAACTTTATCACCTGCTTCTTTATCATGGCGAACGCTGTACACCACTGGTAACTAGTAATTGGTAATGTAAACCATAAATGCTGCAGGTAGTAACTCAAAGAAGTTTTCCTCAAAAGCAAACTTACCATACCTATCATCTTGGAATCTTACTACACCTCGATCCATTAAAGGTTTTAGCAGCTTCTCTCTCCAAGTCTTGAATTTTTCCATCGCTCCATATTGTTGATCTAAATGAACGACTGCAGCAATATGTCGGACTCGAGTGGTTAGGAACTCAATAGCATTCGGATCAAGAATACTCATCTCAGCTCCACTCGCATTGATTTTAAGAAAGTCGATTTTATCGAGCTTTTGTTCTTCAGCAAATTGCATCAATGACATAAGCCGTGGCTCGACTGTTTCCCTACCCGGTACTTTATGAATTTTTGAAAGGTCTACGTCGGTTTTACCTATAGCAGCATTGATAGGAATTACCTTACGTGTTTCTTGATCCATGATGTAGTCAGAAACATTTCCAATTGCTGTTCGTAAAAGATCACGGTTGGGTTCAATCATATAGACTTTGGCAGCATCTGCATCAAGCGCTTTGGCTGAGAAAATACCAACCCCCGCACCAACATCTACTACAACATCGTCAGGTAGTACTTCGTACCACCAATCATAATTTTTACTAACGTTCATAGTATGCCAGATGTGAGCAACGTGGTTCATACTCAAACCACTCGTGTCAATCTCATTAGTAAACGCTTTCGGTCGAAACATGTTATATCCTCAATGAATAAATAGTATAGAATCAGTGTATGGAACAATTTTTATTATGTCCACGGAATATATATTCACAAAGAGCCCGTTCAGATTATCGGCAAGTGGATATGAAAACAATTTATTTCTAGGACGCAAACAATTTTGGGATCTTCATCGAAAAACCGGTTACCATCGATACGGCTTTATACATATTAACAAATGTGCTGGTACTTCGATTGTAGAATACTTAGGTGGACCTAAATGCCACTACAAGGTTGAAGAAGCGATTCGTGAAATTGGTATGGAACAATGGAAGAGCTATTACACGTTTGCTGTAGTTCGCAACCCTTATGATCGAGTGATATCACTGTTTCAATATAGGATTAAGCACAACTATAAGAAGATGAAAAAGAATCCTCCTTGTATTAACCAGTGGATTTATAGTGTGTTTGTTGAACGAGATAAAGATGTTATGGGGGAGAAGTTCGACCCGTGGTTCACGCCTGCTCTTGATTGGATCACCTATGAAGGCAAGATTTGTGTTGACAAGCTAACTAAAATCGAACATATAGATAAAAATTGGAAAGAAATTTGTGAAGGTATTGGTTGTAAGTATAAACCGTTGCCTCGTAAAAATGGTACATCCAGAGATGCTGCAATACAAACTTTCTCTGAACTCTCAGCTGAGAGTATAACAATATTAACCGAACATTTCGCTAAAGACTTTGAAGCGTTCGATTATAAAATCAAAAAGGTATAACACATGATCACTAACTATTTGTCTACCGCTGGATTCGATATTAAAATCACTCGTCTTCCCGGTGTCGAATTCTTTTCTCAAAAGCTTTTATTGCCTGGTGTAAATGGTAATGCGGTTGAGACTATTACACCTTTGCGCGCTTATTACAGCGTACCAGATCACCTCAGATATCTAGACTTCGATCTCTCCTTTATCATCGATGAGAACATGCACAATTATCAAGAAATATTTAATTGGCTCAAAGGTCTAGGAACACCAGATACTCTTGAACAATATAAGGATCTCGCGGCTTCGAAAGAAGGCCTGACTTCTGACGTATCAGTCATCCTATTGAATAGCCACAAGAATCCTAACATCAAGTTTACATTTACCAATGCACTCCCTATTGGTTTGACTCCTGTCTCTCTTGATATGACAACTCAGGACGTGACGTACGCGGAGGCGACAGTCACCTTACGATACGACGCATTTGAAATCGAAAATATGTAGTTGACATTTGCACCTAACTGTGGTATAATGGTGTATTAAAAATTGTTACAAGTGGATTAGTTATGGATACAAATGACATCTCAGGTATGTGGGCAGCCGACGCTCCTATTGACGAAACAAATCTAGTCGGCGAAAGTAAACGCATCCCCTTGCTCCATAGTAAGTACTACAATATGTACTATAGGGAAGTCTTGCGAGTTAAGAAACTCAGAGCGGAATATAAAGAACTTGAACTCTCAAAGCGAGAATGGTTCGACGGTAGCATGGCCGAAGAAGATCTTCGTGACCGTGGATGGCGGCCGTATCAAAAGAAAATCATTCGTCAGGATATGGATAAATATCTACAATCGGATAAGGATATTATTAAGCTTAGTTTGACTATTGATTTCCATACCGCTAACGCAAATTATCTAGAAGATATAATTAAGACAATACACAGCAGGAACTTTATTATTAAATCAATGATTGATATGTTGAAATTCCAAGCAGGCGATTATTAATGTGGGATAGAATCGTTAAGTTGTTTGAATCGCCACTTGACAAGAATAAAGTCGACAAAGCGATCATGCAAACTTTACCGACGATGGACGAAGAGATTGATCCTAATGATGTCAATCTTGAAAACGCTTATAAGACTCGTTGGATCTGGTATCATACCATCTTAGCTGTTCTTATATTTTTTACGAATCTAATATTATTTGGTATCTTTATATTACTGGCCATTAAGTTATAGGAGAACAAAAATGAAAACATTACTTCTAACTTCCAGCTTGTTCGTAGCATCTTCCGCGATGGCTCATGAAGGAGTTCATTCCCATCCTCACGGTGTAGCATTTACTGCAGGTGTTTTGCTAGCTATCGTAATCGTAGCTGCAGCCTATCCTTTGACCCGAAACTTTAAAATCAAATAACAAACAATTTTATTATGAGCGAAAGGATTGAAATAGAAAGTATCAACTCAGTACATATGAAAGTCAAGGCTGACTCTGGCACCTTGATGGAAATCTCTGAGCACTTTTCTTTTCGACCTGAAGGCTATCAATTTAATCCAAAATACAAAGCTCGAGTATGGGATGGAATCATTCGTCTATTCCAACCAATGAGACCTAAACTATATGTAGGTCTGTTCCCTCATCTAAAGCAATTTTGTGATGACCGTGGATACACTATCGTAGCTCCAGATCATATAGGAACAGAGGAGCCATTTGATGATAATTATCCTATTGAACTCGCTAAAGAAATCAATTGCAAGTTTACACCAAGAGATTACCAAATCGAATACATCAATAACGCTTTGCGTAACCGCAGATCTTTATCTCTATCACCGACATCATCTGGTAAGTCTTTAATCATTTATTTGATTCAGCAACATTACTACCAAGCTTTTGGACATCGTACACTAATCATTGTTCCCACTATCTCGTTAGTACATCAGATGGCTGGTGACTTCGTTGATTACGGATGTGACCCTAGTATCATCTATAAGATACAAGGTGGTGTTGACAAGAATACAAAAGCACCTATCGTAATTAGTACATGGCAATCATTAATCAAACAGCCTAAAGATTGGTTCGATCAATTCCGTGTAGTACTCGGTGACGAGGCTCATACCTTTCAAGCTAAGTCACTCACCACTATTATGGAAAAGCTGACTGATTGCGAATATCGACACGGATTTACTGGTACGCTTAAATCAGCAGAGAGTAAGACTCATCGGCTTGTACTTGAAGGATGCTTTGGTAAAGTCAAGCGATACGTTAATACTAAAAAGCTTATGGACGAGGGAACGGTTGCAGACTTTAAGGTCAAAGCAATTGTACTTTCTCACGATAACCAAGCTCGTAAAGATTTTAAGAAAGCAATGGGTACTATTAAGGAAGGAGTAAAAAAGTGGCCTGCTGAACGTGAGTTTATTGTAAACCACCCAGGCCGTAATAGCTTTATTAAGAATCTCGTTCATAGCCTCGAAGGTCAAAACAATTTGATCTTATTTGATCTGGTAGAAAAGCATGGTAAAGTATTGCAGCCATTACTTGAAAAGGAAGGCCGAGAGCTCCATTTCATTTATGGTGGAACAAGTGGTGATGAACGTGAGAGGATACGAAACTTAGTTGAGAATGACAAAGAGAAGCGACATAATATACTCGCTAGTTACGGTGTCTTCTCAACTGGTGTTAACCTTAAGCGACTAGACAATGTCATCTTTGCTTCTGGCTCAAAGTCAGAGATCAAAGTACTTCAATCAATTGGCCGTACACTACGAAAGGCTGATGACTCAACTCAAGCAGTTCTATATGATATTGCAGACGACCTGTCTGTTGGTGAATCATTCGAGAACTATACGCTTAAACACTTTAAGAAACGCATCGAAATCTACGGTGCTGAACAGTTCTCATTTAAAATATTCACAGTAGAAATTTAACAGTTGACAATTGACCTTAACTGGTATATAATAGCATCTTAAATTAATCAACATGTGAGGTAACAGTTAGACCATGGCTAAGAAACGGAATTATGTAAACAACCCTGATCTCTTACAAGCACTCATCGACTACCGAACAAGTGTCGCTGAAGCTGAAGACTCAGGTGAGAATCCGCCAAAAGTTCCAGACTATATTGGCAGTTGTATCATGCTAATTGCTACTCGACTAGCAACTAAGCCAAACTTCTCTGGCTATTCTTACAAAGATGAAATGATTTCTGATGGCATTGAAAACTGTCTGCAGTACATTCATAACTTTGATCCTGAAAAATCCAGTAATCCTTTCGCGTATTTTACGCAAATTATTTGGTATGCGTTTCTACGACGTATCCAAAAAGAAAAGAAGCAGACTTATATCAAGTTCAAAGCTTCACAAAACATGATGACCGAAGCAATCATTAATGACTCAGCTGATATGGTAATTCAATTGAATGAACCACCTGAGTACATTAGCGAGTTCATCAATGACTTTGAAAAGAAACTAAAAAAGTAGGAGACTACCATGTTTAAGAAAGTAGGATTTGCAATATACGACTTCTATAGGTTCTTCTTTGACCTAAAAATAAACCCACTACGACACATTCCGAATGAACTTGTACAGTTTCTTCTCATGTTCTACTTGTCGGTGATGTGGTCAGTAGTGTTCACCTTCTGGGCAGGATACACTTGGATGTACGGAATCTATAGTGTAGGCGGTCACCTTTTAGTCCTTGGTGCGTTCTTTGTTACTGTCGCTATATTTCATGATGCAGAAAAGAATGGACACCTTTGGGTACAGCGTCACACCAATAAAAAATAGAGAAGCTAATGGCAGAATCAGTTAGTGCGAAAAGACACCTGGCAAAGACGCTTACATGGAGAGTACTTGCCACCACAGACACATTTCTTTTAGCTTGGCTTATTACCGGCGAACTCGACTGGGCTGGAATGATAGCAGGCTTTGAAGTATTAACAAAGATGGTGCTGTACTATTATCATGAGCGAGCATGGTACAAGTACATAAGATACGGATTGCGTGATGATTGACTATGAGAACGCTTTTGATTGGAAAAAGCCTTCCGTTAACATTATAGGAAAGTGGCAGCCCTGGCATGAAGGGCATACACAATTATTCAAAAAAGCCTTGACATATACAGGGCAAGTTGTTATAATGGTACGTGAAGTATTTAAAGCTAATGGAGAAGACGCTCCATTCGGTGAGATCAATGTTGTTGATACAATCCACGAAGCTTTAGTAAAAGAAGGCTACTATGATGGGCAGCATTACGTAATTGTATGTGTGCCTAACATTGTTGGTTTTCTAAATGGGCCGGGTAATGGTGTGCATGGTTATTGGCACGTAGTCCCAGAGGGTGAAGAACAAACATATTCATCCGTTATAAGAGAGCAACTAAGAGAAGAAGGTAAACTATGAAAATAGCAATTGTTACCGACATTCATATTGGTGCTAGAGGCGATAGCAAAGTATTCCACGAAGTTCAAAGAAAGTTTTTCCAAGAAGTATTTTTTCCATACTTGGATGAAAATGGTATTACAACTGTATTTGATCTAGGCGATACTTTTGACCGTCGCAAGTACATCAACTATGTAAGTCTTCAACGAGGTAAAGAGTTCTTATTTGATGAACTCGCTAAACGTAAAATTGATTTCCATGCTTTGATCGGTAATCATGATACGTATTATAGTAATGTGAATGATGTCAATAGCATGAATCTATTACTACAAGAATATCCCACATTTAAGCTTTACCAAGATCTAGGTGAGCATCTGACACTTGGTTCGACTAAGTTTCTAATGCTACCTTGGATCAGTAAAGAAAACGCAGAAAAGAATCTTGAGATTGTCGCTAACTCTGATGCTAATATTCTAATGGGTCATCTCGAGGTAAAAGGTTTCGAAATGATGAAAGGTGCATTATGTTCGCATGGTCTTGAAATGGATGTATTCAAAAGCTTTGAGTCTGCATTCTCAGGTCACTTCCATCATCCATCTCGGTATGGCAACGTCGAATATCTTGGCTCACCTTATGAAATGACTTGGTCTGATTATGGTGGTAGTCGTGGGTTCCATATATTTGATACTGAAACTCGTGAGATCATTAAGATCGAGAATCCAAATCGCGTATTCTTTAAGATTGACTATGATGACGAAGAGTGGACTGTTGAAGACGTAGCAAACTTCGATGTGGATAGATATAAGGATACGTTTGTAAAGGTGATTGTAAAGAACCGAACCAATGCTTATCTTTATGATCTGTTCATGAGTCGACTGAGTGATTGTGGTGCGGTTGACGTCAAAGCGATTGACGACAATCTTAATCTCGAAACTGCTGGTGTTGATGAGATACTGGATGAGACAAAAGATACCACTGAGATCTTACATAACTACATTGATTCGCTCGACACCACTATTGAACGTCATAAAATCAAAACATTAGTAGATGAATTATATAATGAGGCACTAAGCTTGTAATGCGAATACATTTCAAAAAAGTAAAATACAAAAACATTTTATCGACAGGGAATACATTTACAACAATCGAGTTAGGGTCTGCACCAAGTACTTTGATTACAGGTACAAATGGTGCTGGCAAATCTACATTGCTCGATGCTGTTGTTTATGGTCTATATGGAAAGCCCTTCCGTAAAATTACTAAGCCACAACTTATTAACTCAATCAATATGAAAGATATGTTGGTTGAGATCTCTTTTGCTGTAGGCGGAAATAACTATATGATCCGTCGTGGTATGAAGCCGAACATCTTTGAGATCTATAAGGATGGTGGCCTAATCAACCAAGACGCGGCTAAGCGTGACTATCAGGAATACCTCGAAAGCAATATTCTTGGTATCAATTATAAATCCTTTGGCCAGATTGTTGTACTTGGTAGTGCAACGTATGTACCTTTCATGGAGCTGCCTGCTCAACAACGTCGAGAAATCATTGAAGACTTGCTTGACATTCAAGTGTTTAGTACTATGGGACTTCTTGCTAAAGATCAACTGAGTGATAACAAGAAAGACATTCAAGAGAATGCTTATAAGATCGAGCTCACAGAATCTAAAATTGAAAGTGCTAAAGATAACAACGATGCTATCCGTAAGATACGTGAGACCGAGGTCGAAAAGATACGCTCTAAAATGGCTGGTCATATTGGAGACATTGAGACTCGACAAGAAAGGATCGAAGATATCGAAAGCAAGATACAATCGCTATATGAAACGATCTCTGATAAGAAATTTATTAAGAGTAAGTTCGATAAAGCATCTTCTCTACTTGATAATTTAGAACGACAGCAACGAGATCGTTCTAAAGAACTACGCTTCTATCATGATCACGACAATTGCCCAACATGCAAACAAGGTATCGATCATGAATTTAAAGAAAAGGTCAAGTCTGAACATTATGTAAAGCGTAAAGAGGTTGACGAAGCTTGTATAGAACTACAGGGTAAGATTGCCGAGTATCAAGGTCGATTAAACGAGATCAGTAAAGTCGAAGACAACGTTCAAACGAAAAGCTTTGAAACATCCGAAGTTAAAGCCGAGATCAGAAGTTCTAAAAATGCTTTACTCGGATTTAAGAAAGAACTCGAGGATGCTGAACGACAGGTTGAAGAGGTTGATACTTCAAAGCTCAAAGGTTTCCAAGAAGATCTTGATAAATTGCAGGCTGATCGAGTCATATTACTGGATGATCGAGAAGTCCTAGGTGTTGTAAACACTATTCTCAAGGATGGTGGTATTAAGGCTCGTATCATTAGTCAGTATATTCCCGTTATGAATAAGCTGATCAACAAGTATTTAGCAGCCTTTGATTTGTTTGTTGACTTCCAGCTTGATGAGAACTTCAATGAGATTATCAAATCTCGATTCCGTGACAAGTTCTCTTACTCTTCATTCTCGGAAGGTGAGAAGC
>ENA-UZWU01008076-UZWU01008076.1-metagenome-genome-assembly--contig:-Day-4--1m-contig-8076_pt1 | contig 19062 bp, 3 predicted proteins | sample MGYA00260345_ERZ794905 | MGnify/ENA metagenome assembly ERZ794905
TTGAAAGAATTATTCCAAAATTTGCAACACTACTTGATACAGATATTCAAACACAAATGATCGATCAAATATTCCAATATAAAACTTTTGGATTACGTTATAGTGTTAGTGAAAATTTATGGCGCCTAATTACAGAAAGTAATTTAGATAAAACATCAGCATTTGGTATGGGTAAAACAGGCGATACTAGTAACCAACAACTTGATAATAGCTGGATGTTGCTATTTAATACAGATGGCGAAACTTATACAATAACAACACACGGTCAAAGATATGTGTTTGAAAGTGATAAAGAAATTAGATTTTATTTTGATAGTAGTGATAAAGTATTTGATCCGCAAACAAATAAAATTGTTAAAGACAAAATTAGAATTATGTCTATTAACACACAGCCAGGATCTACACAACCATTTACAGTTCCGTTTGATTGGGAAATATTACAAGAGTATAGAGATGCAGAAGGTTATGTAGATAGTAAAAAAATACAAATAGGATTTTTTGATTCAGACGACGATGGCGTTGTAGATGATCCAGACATGTTTACACAATATGTTGGTACACCGATGAACTTAGTTGATAAATTTGTAATACAACAAAAGTATACAAATTATGACGGCATTGATGATTACAAGTTTGTAAGTTGGAGAACAGCAACTACAAAGATAGTCGCAACAGAAAATGATATTATACAAGCAGGGTTATCGTCATACATTGATGGTACAGTATTTTATATTGTAGATGTTGGTTTATTTAAAGTATATAATGAAGAAGCTGAAACATTAACACTTACAGTTGATTATAGAGCATATCCTGGAAGAGATAATATTATTTTCCAATACGAACATGCCGCAGACGAAAGTAACAGAATTGATCCAAGTAGTAGTAACATAATTGATGTTTATATGCTAACTAGATCTTATGATACATTGTATAGACAATGGTTACAGGGTGCAATACCTTTAAAACCAATAACACCTACATCAGATAGTTTGTTTACAAATTACGGTAGCGAAATAAACAAAATTAAATCAATTAGTGATGATGTAATTTATCATCCAGTAAAATATAAACCATTGTTTGGTACATCTGCAAATACTGATTTACAAGCAACATTTAAAATAGTAAAAAATGTTGATAAAGTTGTTAATGACAACGAAGTTAAGGCAAATGTTGTGTCGGCGATAAACAGATTCTTTGCACTTGAAAACTGGGACTTTGGTGAAACATTTTACTTCTCTGAACTAAGCACATATATTATGAACGAACTAGCACCTAATATTTCGTCAATTGTTATTGTTCCTAATAAAACAGATTCAGCATTTGGTAGCTTATTTGAAATTAAAGCAGAAGCAGACGAAATCTTTATTAACGGATCAACTGTTGCAGACGTAGAGATAATATCAGCGGTTACAGCTTCCAAACTAAAAGCAACAGGTGCTGTAGTAACAGAAATTCAAGATAATACTGTAAGTTCAGTAGAATTAAGTAGTAGCTCAAGTAGTAGCTCAAGTAATAGTAGTTCAAGTAGCTCAGGTAGCTCAAGTAGCTCATCAAGTAGTAGTTCAAGCAATGGAGGCTATAGTTACTAATGGCATATGATAATGACCAGCAAGAATTCCCATTACCAAATAATGGTGAAAACAATAAAAAGAGTGTTGCTTTACTTCCTAAATATTTTAGAACACAAACAAATCAAAAGTTTTTAGAAAGTACACTTGATCAAATGGTGCAACCTGGTGTTGCAGAAAAACTTAACGGCTTCGTTGGTCGAAAAGAATCTAAAGCATTTGTAGCAGACGATTCTTATATTAGTGAAATTTCAAATAGTAGAGAAAACTATCAATTAGAACCTTCTTTAGTAATTAAAAATGAATTAGGTAATTATACCTTTAGAAAAGACTATATTGATTATATAAATCAGATAGCAAACTTTGGTGGTAATTCTCAACGTCAAGATAGCCTTAATGCACAAGAGTATTATGCATGGAATCCAAATATTGACCTAGATAAGATTACTAACTTCCGTGAATATTATTGGTTACCAAATGGTCCACAAATTGTAAGTATAGCAGGTCAATCACGTGGTGTACAAAGTACATACACTGTTGATCTTTTTAATAATGCAGACAATCTTGCTTACATATTTTCACCAGACGGACAAACACAATTACCGAGTATAACATTATATAGAGGTCAAACTTATACTTTTGAAATTAATTCAGAAGGATTTCCGTTTACAATAAAAACAAAGAAAACACTAGATGCTGAATTTAATTATGACGACGGTGTTTCACAACAAAATGTAGAAAAAGGAACAATTACATTTACAGTACAACCAGGTGCGCCTGAGTTGCTATACTATGTTGCAAATAATGATATTAATAACGGTGGATTAATTAAAGTTAAAGACATTGACGAAAATACATTTCTTGATGTTGAACATGATATTTTAGGTAAAAAGAATTATACTACTGTTAAAGGTTTAAAATTATCGAATGGAATGAAAGTAGAGTTCCAAGGTAATGTTACTCCTGAAAAATATAGTAAGGGCGAATGGTATGTTGAAGGAGTAGGTGATAAGATTGCACTTGTCAGTGAAACTGATTTAGAAGTTACAAGTAGCTATGTTACTGACTTGTCAATACCTTTTGATACAAACTCATTTGATAGACTTCCTTTTGATAACGCTAGTGGTTACACAAATACTAAAGATTACATTGTTATTAATAGAGCATCACCAGAAAGAAGTCCTTGGTCAAGACATAACAGATGGTTCCATAGAGACGTAATTGAAAAATCAGCGGCATATAATAATCAAGAAATTTCAGTAGATCAAAGTGCAAGAGCATCTAGACCAATTATTGAATTCAATACAGGATTAAAATTATATGCATTTGGATCACAAAGTAAAACCAATGTAGATTTAGTTGATACCTTTACTACTGATATATTTTCAACTATTGAAGGATCAATAGGATATACTGTTGACGGGATAAAACTTGTTAATGGCATGAGAGTGTTATTTGCAGTTGAGGAAGATATTCGTCAAGCTGGAAAAATATTTAAAGTTTCTTTTATAACACATAAAGGAAACAGACAGATTTCGTTAATAGAAGAACCTGACTCGTTCCCTGTTAATAATGAAACAGTGCTAGTACTAAACGGTGTTAGTAACAAAGGTAAAATGTTTTATTATAACGGATCGTCGTGGAACGAAACACAAGAAAAGACCACAGTTAACCAACAACCATTATTTGACTTATTTGACGATTCAGGTTATAGTTTAGGTGATGCAAGTTATTATCCTAACACAACATTTGCAGGAAATAAATTATTTTCTTATAAAGTTGGCACAGGCACTAATGATAGCGAACTGGGATTTCCGTTAAGTTATAGAAGCATATCTAATGTTGGAGATATTGTATTTGATTTTAATCTATTAGCAGATACATTTACATATACTGCTACAGAAATTAGCACTACACTTATTCAAAATAAAACAGACACCTGTAACTTAAAAAAGTTTACAGATATTGATTCGTTTACATATGTTAATGCTTGGACCAAAGCACCTACTAATAGTAGTCAGTATGTTTTAAAACAATATACAAGTATAGATGATCAAACAGTTTTTGAAATTGATATGTATGATCGAAGTGCTGAACTAACAGATTTAACTATAAAAGTTTTTGTTAATAATACACTAAATTTTAAAGACACTGACTATACAATTGATACAACATCTCATGATGCAAAGGTAGTATTTAATTCTGGACTTAATGAAAATGATATTGTTTTAATTAAAACTAAGTCAGCAACAATTAAAAACAAAAACGGGCTATATGAAATACCAGCAAACTTTGAACGTAATCCAAGTAATGAAAATATTGAATCATTTACACTAGGTGAAGTTAATGATCATATTGGAACAGTAGTTGAAGAAATTAATAACTTTGATGGTGTATATCCAGGAAATAGTAATTTAAGAGATTTAGGAAATATTGCTATATATGGTAAAAAGTTTGTCCAGCATACTGGTCCAATTAATTTATCTCTATACCATTTAACAGATAAAGATACAAATATAGTTAAAGCTCTTGAATTTAATAGAAGAGAATATGCAAAATTTAAAAGAACATTTTTACAAACTAGTCTAAATACTGGCTTCGACGGAACTGTTAAGAATCACGTTGATTACATTTTAAAAGAAATAAGCCAAAATAGAAATATAGATATGCCGTTTTACTTTAGTGATATGGCACCTGCAGGCGGCGAAAAGAAAATAACGTATACTGTATTTGATACAAACAATCAATTTTATGCACTTACAAAAACACACGACAATACTAAATTAAGTGTAAAGGCAGTTACAGTCTACATTAATAATGAGCAGATAATTTACGGCAACGATTATACATTTAATAATGAAGGATTTTGTGTAATAACAAAGACTACACAAAACGGCGACATAATTGATATATTCGAATACGAAACAACAGACGGATCGTTTATACCACCAACACCGTCTAAGTTAGGATTATATCCTAAATTTGTTCCAAGTGTGTATACTGATAATTCATATATAACACCTCGAAAAGTTATACAAGGTCATGACGGATCTAAGATTATAGCATTTGACGATTACAGAGATGACTTATTACTAGAATTAGAAAAAAGAATATTCAATAATATCAAAATATCATACGATTCATCTATTGTTAATATACATGAATTTTTAGGTGGTGAAGATAGAGATACTGGTATTGCTAAGAGTGATATTGACAATGCATTAATTACTGATTTTGCAAGTTGGTTAGCATCAGTTGGCGATGTAGACTATACAGAAAATACAGGTTATGTAAGAGGCAATCCATTTACATACAATTATAGATTTATGACATCACCTAGCGGTAAGCAATTGCCGGGTTATTGGAGATCAGTTTATAAGCAAGCATATGATACAGATCGCCCACATACACATCCGTGGGAAATGCAAGGCTTCTTTACTAAACCAAGTTGGTGGGAAACAGTATATGGTCCAGCACCTTATACTAAAGATAATTTATTTTTATGGGAAGATATTGAAAACGGTTTAATTAGGCAACCCAATACATCAGTTGTTATTAAAGAACAGTACAAACGATCTAATCTAACACAACACTTACCAGTCGACGAAAACGGTAATTTAAAAAGTCCATTAGAAAGCGGCTACGCTCAAAGTTTTATTGGTAGCTTAACATCTACACCATTTATATTTGGCGATGAAGCACCTGCAGAAACAGCATGGCGCAGAAGTAGCGAATATCCATTTGCATTAATAAGAGCTTGGTGTTTAAATCAACCTTCAAAAATTATAGGTTTAGGATTTGATAGATCTAGAACTGTAAGAAATAATGCAGGACAAGTTGTTTACGCAGATACCTCAAAAAGAATTAATCTTAAAGATTTAAAATTTCCAAATAATAGCCAAGCAGTTGATGTACGTGTATTGACAGCAGGCTTAGTAAACTTTATTGCAAACTATCTAGCAAGTAATGTTCTTACTAATTATACAGAATATCAAAATAAATTAGCAAGTGTTACCAACCAGTTATCTTTTAGACTAGGCGGATTTACAGATAAATCTAAATTTAATTTAATATTAGATTCTAGAACGCCGTTGAATGAAGGTAACGTATTCATTCCAGAAGAGAACTACAATATTATACTTTCACAGAGCTCACCAACTGACATTATTACATATAGTGGTGTAGTTGTTGAACGTTCTCCGTTAGGTTATATAATTAGAGGTTACGATAGTACAAATCCAGTATTTAAATATTATGGTCATAATGTACTTAACGGTGACCCTGTAGTAAGTATTGGCGGTGTTAGTGAAACATTTGTACAGTGGAATGAATCTAAACAATATTTAGAAAGCCAACTAGTAGAATACAACGATCTATACTATAGAGTTAAAGAATCGCATACTAGTACTGAAGCATTTGACGGAAGTAAATTTATAAAACTAGCCGCATTACCAACAGAAGGCGGTAGAGAAGCAATCTTTAGAACATCTTGGAAATCAGAAATATTAAGTTTACCGTATGGAACACTACTTAGAACAAGCCAAGAAGTAGTTGACTTTTTATTAGGTTACCAAAGGTACTTAGAATCATTAGGATTTAACTTTGACGGGTTCGATGCTGACATGCAATCAATCAAGAACTTTAAGTTAAGTTCAAAAGAATTTTTGTTCTGGACTACACAAGGTTGGGAATCCGGAAGTTTAATATCATTAAGCCCACTAGCAGATGGCGTAACGTTCAAACGTGACTTTACAGTAATTGGCGATGTGTTTAATAACTTCTTTGGTTACTCAATATTTAAAGCAGATGGAACTAAACTTAAAGAAGATGTATTAACTGTATCAAGGACTAATGACGAATTTAATATTAAGCCTAAAAACACAGCCGACGGTATATATGCTATTAAATTAGCTGCTGAACAGACTGAACATGTTATCATACTAGACAACGAAACAGATTTTAAAGATGTAATTTATGATAAAGAAGCAGGATATAGACAAGAAAGAATTAAACTACTAGGATATAGAACAGCAGACTGGAACGGTAGTTTAAATATTCCAGGATTCTTATATGATAGTGCTGAAATTACTTTATGGCAGCCTTACAAAGATTATGAAATTGGAAGCATAGTTAAAAACAAAGAGTTTTATTATAGTGCTTATAAAAAAGTTTCAGGCATACAAAATTTTAAAGAAAGCGATTGGTTAAGACTTGATGCTAAACCAGAAGCACAGTTGCTAACAAATATTAACTACAAAGTTGATCAGTTTGCAGATTTTTATGATCTTGATACTGATAACTTTGATGTAGATCAACAGGAAATTGCACAACATTTAATTGGCTACCAAAAACGTGAATACCTTGCTAATATTATTAATGACGATGTAAGTCAGTATAAATTTTATCAAGGGTATATACAAGACAAAGGTACTAAAAACGCTCTTACAAAATTATTTGACGCACTAGGTGCAACAGATAAAGAAAGTTTAGAATTTTTTGAAGAATGGGCATTGCGTCTAGGACAATACGGAGCAGCTGACGGATTTGACGAATTAGAAATTAAACTTAACGAAGAAAAGTTTAAATTAAGTCCACAGCCTATTAGATTAACTGACGAAGCTGAAACAGATAATCTTGTTTATAATATACCAGAAGCTGATGTTTATCTTAAGCCTAATAGTTATGATAACAAACCGTTTCCAACTAAGTTTATTCCTGAAGGTCAAACACAAATTAGAACAGCAGGATATGTTAGAAATGAAGATGTAAAATATACTGTTGTTAACAAAGATGATATTTTAGATATTGACATTAATACATTGGACAACGGACAATATGTATGGGTAACATTTGAAAACCAAAGTTGGAATGTTTATAAACATATTGATAGTGGATTTACTGTTACTGGTGTAACAGCAGACGGCACGTCTGCTATAATAACGTTAGATAAAAGAAGTTCTTTTGTTGCTGGTGATATAATTGGTATTACAAACTTGACTGGATTTGAAGGATTTTTCAAAGTAACATCTTCATCAACTAACACAGTAACAGTTGCATCAACAATAGCACTTGAAGACCCTATTGTTAACTCTAAAGGCGTATTAACAAAATTTGCAAGTAATAGAGTACCGACACTAGCAGATGCAAACATATATACACAAAATGTTATTGACAACGGAGAACTTCTGTGGATTGATAACATGGGCGATGATACATGGGGAGTTATTAAAAACTCAGCTTCTTATCACGAAAACTTAACAATAGTTAATCCTTTAGAGTCTGACTCAACTAATCCGTTATTTGGCAGTTCAATAACTGCATCTAATGATAATACAATAATTGCTATAGGTGCTCCAAACAATGAAGATGGGAAAGTGCTTGTTTATACTTGCGATGATACAACTACAACATTGGCCCAAGAGATTGCACCTATAACTGATATAGCACAAGCAAACTCAAAATTTGGTGAATCAATCACAATGAGTACAGACGGCAAGTACCTAGTAATTGCAGCACCAGATGCGTCAAACGTAAAATCTAACTTTAAAGATGACTTTGATGCAAGTATAGAATATCCGTTTGCATCTATTGTTGAGTATAACAATAGTTTATGGAAAGCAAGAAGAATTGTAAAAGGACAAACATCAAATGTTGTTTTTGATACTTTTGACTCAGCACCACAAGTTAAAGATTACCTACTAAACAAATATAGTCCGTTTAATGAAAGCACACTATACAATGTTGGAAATATCACAACATACCTTGGAGATATTTACATTGCTGTAGCAAGATCAAATCCAGGTTCAAGAATACCTGCTAACTGGGAAGCTGTTGGTGAAAGTAAAAATATATTAACAGGTGACTATCCATTACCTAATACTGAAACAGATCATATTTTAGTAAGAGCTCCAGCAGGAGCGTACGAAGGTAGTGTACCTGGAGATAAAGTATTCTTTGACTGGAATGAAGTAAGCCACGGATACGAACCAATTGACAAGTTTGAAATAATTGATATTAAATTTGAAAGTGTTCCACCTGAGTATGAAAACGTAACAAACGTTACTACAGGTATTAGACTACAAACAAACTTAGAGCATGGGCTAATAGACGGTGACGAAATATTAATTACTGATGTTCCTAATGATACTATTTCAACATCAGGGTTTGATAATTCAGATCAAACATTGCCACTTAATGTAGTACAAAATAAAGGTGTTACCGGACTAGAATATAACAAGTATTATGTAAAAGTTAAGTCAACTAAAGAAGTCTACTTGTATACAACATATGCTATTGACGAACTAGTAGACGGAACAAATAATACACAAGGTGCGCAGTTCCAAGGCAGTGCTATTGCTGGAGGAGTGTTCAACGGAAACCTAAGAAAAGTTAGATCATTATTTGATAATAGAATGGTTGGATTTGGTTGCGAGTTAGAATGGGAATTAGACGGTAATGGAACAGTTTACAATTTAACAATTAAAAACGATTTAGCTGATCCAAGCAATCCTACACCAATACAAGGTACTGGATATACTAACCCAGTAATAAAAATTACAGATACAGGCACTGGTAATAGTGCAACAGCAACAGCAACAGTTACAAACGGTAGAATAACTGCTGTTAATTTAACCGCAGGCGGAGTTGACTATACTAATAGTACTATTAGTGTTGAAATTGTTGATACAGATGTTCGTGTAAACACTGATTGGCTTACAAACAATGTACATACAGTACAATCAAAAGTAGATGAAATATTTTATATACTTGATCCACTAAACGTTCCTGAAATTGGGGACGAAGTAACAACTAGTACAGGTAATGCAACAGTTGTATACACTAAATTTGAACTAGGTAAACTAGTAATATACGCTAATAGTAAAAATGGTGTATTTACTGAATCAGGAACACTTGAAATAAGTTCAACTTTTAGAATTGGTGAATTTACAAGACCTGCACATGAACAAATTGAAACTAGTGATGTATTAGGCGGATATTGGAAAATATCATTAGACACTGTTGAGCCTGGGTTTAAAATTAATCCAAATGCAAGATTAGTTGATTACGCTCCTAGTATAGTACTAAAAGACGTAAGATTAGTTGGCGATGTATCAACACCGCTTCCATATAAGTCAAGCATACAAAGTCTGCTTAGTATACCGCCAGTACAACTTACAACAGGTAAAGTACTTCAAAAACAAAGTCATTATATTACTAACATAAGTTATAACGGTAATGCTAATACAGCCGCTGATGCAAGAATTGATTTGTTATCACCAAAATGGTTACTTAGAGCAGACAAGGCTATAAGTGATAAAGTTGTTGCAGACCGTGCTGCAGGATTAAATCCTAAGGTTGGTGTTTGGTTAAACAAAATTACAGATATAGATGGCACAATAGCTGACGAAACATTTAGTGGATTAACTACAGAAATTATTAATGATACTCATGTACCTAGTGACATATGGGACGGATATATTGATGTATTATTAAGTGATACAACTAATCAAGTTTCAATTGGAGACACACTAGTAGAAGGTACTAACGGTAAAGGTGAAATTGTTTATTACCAACGAGACGGTAATGACGCAAGATACTATATTAAAGTTATTTCAGGATCATTTACTCAAGGCGCAGATTACGGCCCTGCTGGCGCACAAAGTTTACCAGCGTATGAAATACGATTTATTGATTCAGTACAAACTCAGTCAAATGTAATAGGTACATCAATAAGAACTTCACTTGATGATAATACAATTGGTAAATTATTTGTATTTGATCATACACAGAACTTACCAATACCAACACGAAATAGAGCAATTGATCTTGCTTCGTTTGATAGTGATGTAATATCAGGATTTGATTTAGAATATTTTACATGGGTAGAAGAAACTAGAAACGGAACACAGCGTTTATCATTAGTTCCTGAAGTTGCAAATAATGATTGGGAAAAGGTATATAACGTACCGGTAGATAATACAGCACCTGCAAGTTCGTTTGCTAATGAAGGTGTATTTTATGTTTATGAATATAATACAACAACATCTAGTTATGATTTAGTAAATGGGTTTATATTACCAAATAGATTAAACGAAAGAAAACTAGGACAACAATTAAAAATAGTTAAAACTGGAGAGTTGTACAAGTTACTAATAAACAGCAAAGAAGGCGCAGGTAAAATCTACTCAGTACTAAAAGGTACAAGTGAAACTGGCAAAGTATATGACTGGCAATTATCTAAAGATGACAAGTTTAGAGGCATTTATAGTAATTCAATAATATATTATATTGACGATATTGTATATTACAATAATAATTTTTATAAAGCATTAACTAATATTCAAGGCGAACCATTTACAGCATCTAAATGGATACAACTTAACGACCATATTGATTTTATTGGATCTATTCCTAATACACTAGGATATAAGTATGCTGAAGATTCGTCGTTGGAAACTGATGTAACAGACTTTGGATCATCGTTTGATGTTAGCGATGACGGAAAAACTATTGCTGCAATATCAGCATATGGTGATATAAAGCGTGTAGCAGTTTATAAGTATCATGACGAACATTATAACTTATACCAAATTTTAGAAATTCCAAACGATGCAATACAGTTTGGTGAAACAATTAGTGTTGCTGATGACGGAAAACTAATTGCTGTAGGCGCCCCTGGTTCAACATATTTGTCCGCTAGACAAGGACAAGTTTTTGTATATGCACAAAAAGAAACAGGATATGAATTAATACAAACACTAGTTGCTCAAAATAGCGAACCAATTGAAAACTTTGGTTATCAGCTAAGTTTTGACGGCAATCAATTAGCTGTATCAAGTGCTAACGGAAATATTGAATTAGATACTACATATGATACTGACGGAACAGTTTTTGATAACGGGTTTACAAACTTTAGTAGAACAATTATTGATAGTGGTGCTATTTACTTGTACGAAAGAATTAACGATGCACTGGTATACGGACAACAGTTATCATACAGAGACTTTGATGTTAAAGACTTTGGTCGAGATATTGTTATTAAAAATGACAAAGTTTATGTAGGATTAATAAACGATATAGTTGGCGACAAAGTAGGTAAAGTTGTACAGTTTGAAAAAGATAATGTCAACACTTGGTCATTAAGTAGAAAACCAACGCCACAAGTTGATCTTGATAAATTTAAAGGTTCCTTCTTATACAACACTGCTTCAAATAATTATTTAACTGCATTAGATTTAATTGATCCAGTACAAGGTAAAATATCAGGAATTGCAGAACAAGAGTTAGCATTTAAAACTTATTATGATCCTGCAACATATACTATTGCTTCAGATACAAATGTAACAGTTGATCAGTATAACAGTTGGAGTATAACAAACATTGGAAAACTTTGGTGGGATTTAAGCACAACAAAATTCTTAAATGCATATCAAGGCGATTCGATTTATAGTTCAAATAGCTGGAACACATTAGCACCGGGTGCATCAATAGATGTTTACGAATGGATTGAAACAACATTAACTCCAACACAGTGGGACACACAAGCAGATACTCCTGCAGGAGTACGTAAAGGAATAAGTGGTAAAACAAAATACGGTGAAACAGCATATTGTACTAGAAAAGAATACGATAAGATTTCAAGTACGTTTACTACAAAATATTATTTCTGGGTTAAAGATAAAAAGATTGCACCAGACACTGAAAATAGATCTAAGTCTGCATATGATGTTGCAGCAATAATAGCAGACCCAGTTTCACAAAACTTAAAGTTTGCTAATATGCTTTCTGAAAATAGTTTTGTAACTAGAAACTGTGATAAATTATTTGAAAATGATGAAGTAGCAGCTAATTTTAGATACTTTACTATTGATGATCAAAATATCAATGTACATAACGAGTACCAAATAATCAGTGAAGGGTTATATACAAGTAAACCTAAATCAACGTTAGAGCTTAAATGGTTTGATAGTATCATAGGACAAGATGCATATGGAAGACCTGTACCAGATCCAACACTAAGTACAAAGCAAAAATACGGTATATTAAACAGACCAAGACAAAGTTGGTTTGTAGACAGGATAGAAGCAACTAAACAAGCATTTACTAGAGTAAATGCTGTTATAAAAGATAAGTTAATTGATAATAATTATAATATCACAACGTTATTACAAAAAGATCCTGCACCAAGTGCAATTTCTGCATTATGGGATAGGCAAGTTGATACTGATGCAGAATTAAGTACTATTGGTACAGCAAAAGCACAAGTTGCACAAATAGAACCAGTTGTTATTAACGGTACAGTAACACAAGTTAATATTATTAATAAAGGTTATAGTTATGCAGACCCTTCATATAATATAAACGTAGGTGGTACTAGACGTGGACCAAAAATTACAATAAACGGTACAGGTGAAGGCCTAGAGTTAGAAAGTACAATTAATGCACTTGGACAATTAACTTCTGTAACAGTTATTAATGGCGGTACGAACTACGCTGAATCGTTAACATTAACTATACGTCCGTTAAGTGTATTAGTAAATGCTGATGCAACACTAGACGGTGACTGGGCAATATATTCTTGGAACAGCACAATAGAAAAATTTGAAATTAGTTCACAAGAATTGTTTGATGTATCTGATTATTGGAACTATATAGATTGGTATGAAGCAGGATATAGTCAATTAACGTCAATTGATTATCTTATTCAAGAAACATATCAGCTGAATACTATTAATGACGGGATTGGCGATATTGTTAAAGTTGAAAATGTTGGATCCGGCGGCTGGTTACTTTTAGAAAAAACACTAAATGCTGATGTTCCTGACTATACAATAAACTATAGAACAATTGGTAGAGAAAACGGCACATTACAGTTTGTAGATTCAATTAGTAGTGATACTACTAATAAGACAGCGTTACGTAAAATATTAATGGCATTACGTGATAACATCTTTATAGGCGATTTAGAAATAGAATACAACAATCTATTTTTTGCATGTTTAAGATATGTGTTCTCAGAACAAACATATGTAGATTGGGCATTTAAAACTAGTTTTATTAAAGCAAAACATAATGTTGGTAAATTAATACAAAAAACTAATTATCAAAACGATAACTTACCTAGCTTTGAAGAATATGTAAATGAAGTTAAGCCTTATAAAACTAATATACGAGAATATTTAAGTGCATATGAAGGAAATGATAATACAAGTTCAGTTATAGCAGACTACGATTTACCAGCTGAATATAATAAAAACCTTGATAAAATTGTACCGTCAGACTTTATTGTTAAAGATAATGTATTATCAAGTGTTCTTACAGATGTAACAGAATATCCTGCAAAGCATTGGGTAGATAATTCTTCTTACAGTATAGGATCAGTACTTATTAAAGACGGTGGGTCTGGATATACTGAAACACCATTAGTAACATTTGTTGGCGGTGGCGGCACAGGTGCTACAGCAAGAGCATTTATTGGTAACGGAATAATTAAGAAAATTGAAATTACAAATTCCGGCACAGGATATTACTCAGCTCCACAAATACTGTTTGAAGGAACTCAAACAAACGGTACACAGCCAATTGTTTCAGTTATACTAACTAACGGTAAAATTAGATCAACAAGAATTGCACAGAAGTTTGATAGAATTGCTTCTGAAGTTAGTTTGTCTGATATACAAGAAGTTGAAACATTTACAGCAACAGGAAGTCAACTTAAATTTAATACAAAATGGCCAGTACAGTTAAAAACAAGTGCTATTGATATAACTATTGACGGTATACAAGCGTTAAGTAGCCAATACATATATAAAAATGTTTCAGACGTAACAAAAGGGTATACAAGGAATACAGGACAAATTGAATTTAGTTTTGCACCATCGTTAGGTTCTACAATTATAGTTACTTACAATAGATCATTAGAACTACTTAATGCAGCAGAACGTATACAATTCCTTTATGAAGCAGAAACAGGGCTTTACGGTAAAGACTTTGCACAGTTAATGGATGGCATTGATTACGGTGGTGTACAAGTTAAGAGTTTCGAATTTGGCCAAGACCTAGGTTGGGATAATGCTCCTTGGTATGCAACTAACTGGGATAGTTATGATGATGCATTTGAAGATGAAATTATCACATTAGATGGAAGTACAGTTTCAATAACACTTTCTAAGCCTTTAGAAGATACTGAAGTTTACAATATATACTTAAATGGTGTAAGAATTGATGATCCAAATTTTGGAACAGGTAATGCTGTTGCAAATCCAAACGCAATAACACAAAGTATAACAGGTGACGGAGAACAGCAAGTAATTTATCTTGATAATGATGGACTTAATTTACCTTTAGGATTAACAGATGGTGACACTATTATTATTAGAAAAGCATCTAGTGACGGTAGTTTCCTTCCTGATACGTTTACACTTGATACTGTAGTAGAAGGCGGCAATCTTGCATATGGCACAGCAACAGGATTAAAATCAGAAGATATAACAATTGACGGAGATAATTTTGTATCGGCATCAACGTCTAAAGGTCCTGAAGAATTAGTACCAGGACAATTATTAGACACATTAGACATTACAGTAATTGATAAAGTAGCAGACGGCGGAAGTGCTATTGCTGTAAGAAACTATACAGCATCAGCAACACAAAACAAAGTATTTGATTTAAGTTTGTTACCACATAATATTGAATCGCTAATAGTTAAAGTAGATAATATAATATTAGGACCAAACGAAGAAAATGTATTACCATATGAAATTAATTTTACTAGTAAGACAATAACATTTACTGAAGCATTAACTGTAGGACAACGTGTGTCAATCATATCAATGGCCGGCAACGGAGAAAATATACTTGATATTGATAACTTTATTGCAGACGGAAGTACACAAATATTTGTAACTAATGTTTTATGGAATCAAAACATATCAACATATATTAGTATAGATGGCACTAAAGCTATTGCAGAAATATTTGAAACAGATTCATCTTACGATGGCAGAGCTGGATTAGTAGGACTTAAATTTATTACTCCTCCGGATGCAGGTTCGTTTATATATTACGCTATATATGCATCAACTAGTGTAAGTTATAGTGAAGTAACTGTAGATAGATTTGAAGGTGACGGAAGTAGTGTTGGATTTACATTATCAACAGCACCTACAAGTTCATTACCATTAAGTCACAATGTAGTTGTTAAAGTTGATAACAAAATATTATATCCAGGTTACAATCAACAGTTTATAATATCTCCTAGCAGAGAATATACATTTGATTTACATCAAGTAGCAAGAGCATCAGTTAGTCCGGAAGATATCGCTGTATACCTTAACGATATACAATTAACTTACTTACAAGACTTTAACTGGGATTTTAATAATAGTGCTGTTGTATTATTTGATAATATAGGATCCAATGGTGATACTTTAGATGTATTTGTTCTTAATGACGGCGAATACGAGTTTGATAGAAATGTTGAATTAACACTAGACAGTGATTCAATTACAGGACAATTTTCACAGAACGAAGAAGTTCGTATAGGGTCTGCAGATAGTACACAACACGAAGCAACAGTAAGAACGTTTACAGGTAGTAAACTTACAGTAATTGGTGACTCAACTGCTATTCTAGCATCACTAACAAATGACCCAACAATACAAATTGAAGGTTTATCAAGTGGAGCAACAGCAACTCAAGTAACTGGATTTAAAGGAGTTGAATCTGGAGATAGAATTATTCTTAACGATACTCCAACAATAGGTACTAACGTAGATGTTTATAAATTTAATAAACATGACATACAAAATATAGAACGTATTACACAGGATATTATTACACGAAGTACACTTGTAATAGACAGTGATGATTATTACGAATATAATAAGTTAACACAAGGGTTAGTAGAATTACGTGGTCCAGCAATTGACCCAGCGTATCTTTGGGTATCATTAAACGGACAGTTATTATCTGCTAACGTAGATTATACAATAACTGAAAATTTAAAATATTTAAAAGTTACTAAGCCGTTAGTAAAGAGCGATAGACTAGATGTTGTACACTTTGCAGGCAACCGTGCTAATGAAAAATTTGGATTTAGAATATTCAAAGATATGTTAAACAGAACTCATTACAAACGCTTAAATAATAGTAAGATTTATGCGTTAGATGAAAATTTAAACTACTATGATGATAGTATTACACTAATTAGTGCAGAAGGAATTAGTCAACCAGACCCTAGCATTAATGTTCCTGGAGTAGTGTTTATAGATGGAGAAAGAATAGAATACTTTAAAGTAGAAAATAATGTACTGTCTCAATTAAGACGAGGTACATTAGGTACAGGTGTTAAAGAAGTATACAAAGCAGGCGAAGAAATGATGGACCAAAGTGCTTATCAAACAGTTCCTTATACTGATGAAATAAGAACACTACAGTTTGAAGCAGACGGATCAACAGCATCGTATATATTAGACTGGGCTACAACTAATATTAACGAATTTGAAGTATTTGTTGCAGGTAGAAGACTAAGAAAAAATGCAATACAAGTATTTGATACTACTATTGATCAAGATAGTCCAGAAGCAGATATTACAGTAGATGCAGAATTTACGCTAAGTAGTAATACAGTAACATTGAATACTGTTCCAGTAGCAGGAACTAAAGTGTTTATAATAAGGAAAATAGGAAAAACATGGCAAAGTTCAGGAGAATCACTAAGAGTTGCAGAAAATCCAATTGCAGAGTTCTTGAGAGATCAAACAATTGACTTACCAAAATAAATACAGTATAGGTGGATATTATGACAGACAAATTTAAAGACATGAATGGTGTACTTTTACAAGGACACATTAAAATTACAGACCCAGGATCGGGAGAAGTTCTTATTGATAAAAGGAACGCTATCCACTACGAGAACATGAGTATTGCACTTGCTGAAAGTTTAGCTTCAGTAGGACAAGGACCAATTTACAAAATGGCATTTGGTAATGGTGGAACATCAGTTGATCCAACAGGAATTATTACCTATCTAACTCCTAACTCAACAGGTTCAAATGCAAGTTTATATAACCAAACATTTGAAAAAATTGTTGCTGTAGATCCTAATAATACTGATCCTGTAAGAAACAAAATTGAAACAAGACACGTAAGTGGTACAAACTATACTGATATACTTGTAAGTTGTTTATTAGATTACGGCGAGCCCAGCGGGCAAGACGCTTTTGATACAGCATCAGATACAGAAAGTTTATTTGTTTTTGACGAATTAGGACTAGTAAGTTCAGCACAAGGAACTGGCCTAGGAAAACTTTTAACACACGTTATTTTCCACCCAGTACAAAAGAGTTTAAACAGACTTATACAGATTGATTATACAGTAAGGGTCCAAAGTTTAACCGGATTTAATGAGGCGTAGATATGGCATATAATATTAGATATTCAGATCAGGTTAATAAGGGTGTAATTGTAATTGAAGACAATACACTTAATGCAGAAACTAGTTTAAGTTTACCAGGAAGAAATACAACAGCGTATGGGCAAGCAATTTCAGAAAACTTTTTACACCTACTAGAAAATTTTGCACACACAGTATCCCCGACTAATCCTACAGAAGGACAACTTTGGTATGATACAACACCAGGAGTTGATCAGCTTAAATTATATGATGGTACTACTTGGGTAGCTGCAGGAGGCTTAAAGAAAGCTAACTTAGCACCTGAAGCATCTAACTCGGTTGTAGGTGATCTTTGGGTTGATACTGATAACCAACAGTTATATTTGTTTGCAGGGTCAAACTGGTTGCTAGTAGGTCCTGAATTTGCAGAAGGATTAGCTACAGGTACTAAGCCTGTAAAAGTTACTTCCACTACTGATGCTATATTTGATATTTTACAAGTTGAAATAGGCGGTAAAGTTGTTGCTATTATGTCAAAAGATACATTTATTCCAAAACAGATATTGAAGGATTTGATATCATTAAGCCGGGATATAATTTATCTACAGAAGATATTACAGGTGACGGCATTCCTAAATATTTAGGAACAGCAGAAAAAGCAGAAAATTTAGTAATAGGCGGCGCTGTAGTTCCGTCAACAGACTTTATGAGAAAAAGTGCAATTAACATTGCAGAGCAAGAACTTAATATTAAAAATGATGGAGGAATAAGTGTTGGTCTTAGTAATTCGTTAAGATTAAGGATTACTGGTCAAGCAGGTGTTATTAGTCATGATATTAGTGGATCAAGTATTGATTTTAAAACTAATAATTCAGGTGTAACAGCAACTCCATTAAGAATTAATAGCAATACTAATATTGGTATAAACAATTTAAATCCTGAAAAATCATTAGATGTCGGCGGCGACATACAGACAGATTCAAACGTAATTATTAACGGATTAACTGATAGTACATCAGTAAGCACAGGGTCATTAATTTTAGCAGGTGGTGCAGCTGTAGCAAAGAACTTAACAGTTGGATCAGGTATTAGTGTACT
>ENA-UZWU01009179-UZWU01009179.1-metagenome-genome-assembly--contig:-Day-4--1m-contig-9179_pt1 | contig 18967 bp, 16 predicted proteins | sample MGYA00260345_ERZ794905 | MGnify/ENA metagenome assembly ERZ794905
ATAACGTATCTGCAACACTTTCCCGATACGTGTTTTTGTTGTGGGACCCTTCTGACATTTTGTGTTTTTTTATTTCATCACCCCAAAGATGGGAATCACTTGTGTTAACTCTACCAGCAACCGCAGCAACCGCATTGGCTCTTTGTATCTCTTGATACTGAAGTAGCTCTGGGTGCAGTGTCGTTGTAGAAGCTTCCGCTTTTTTTTTTATATTTTGTTGAAATCCTTCTTTCCTAGATTGTTTTACAATTAAAAAAAGAAATAATCCTATAATTAAAACTAATAGTATTAATGTAAAATTATTAGCTATATTTTTGGATATGTTTTTAGAAAATCTCTTAACATTTAATAAATTCATCTCAATACATATATATTATAAAAAAAAATAAGTTTATTATTTATACAAATATTAGAAATAATTTTAAATTTATTTATACAATAAACTATTTTTCCAGGAAGATTTAAATTGAGCATCGTATTTTTTACGCATCCATTTCATATTATCCATTAATAATTTTGAAACCTCTGGACTTTTATTTTTTTGAAATGTTTTTAATAACCCTACCTTCTTTAATATTTTAGGAGCACCATATTCTGTAATGGCATTATTTAATGACTTGCGGCGTTTGCGAACTTTTAATGTTTTAATATCTTTATATCCATGTTTTCCTAATTCACCCTTTTTTAATACAATTTTTTTAAATTTAGGTTGAGTTGGTTTATCGACCACCGTTTTTTTTTTACTTGAACGATCCAAAATACACCGATTTGTTTTTTGATTTAATATTTTTCCTTTGGGACACTTTTTTTTTGAACTATTAACTTTTTTGGGTGTTTTCCGCATATCTTTAACGAGTACTTTCCCATTTTTAATCATCCACATAAGGTCTGTATGTTCTTTAATATACATTGGCAAATACTCTTTTAGTTTTTCATCCACTGTCTTTTTATAGTATTCAGTAGCCAATTTAGGAGTATCAAAAATGTATTCTTCTATTTTTCCATAGGGTAATTTTTGAGGTATTTTCTTTTCAAGTCTACCATAAAAAACATAAACTTTATTTTTTTTGGTAATGATTTCATAAAATTTAGAAACAGTTTCAAGTCGCACCATACTATAATATCATAAATTTTAATAAAAAATTTAATAAATTATAAAAAAATTATAAAAATTAAAAAATTAAATATTCCAAAGAATATCCAAATAAATACATTCATTAAATACATCATCTATTTTCTGTATGGTTTCAACGAACAATTCAGTATTAATAGTTAATGGTGGTGCTGTGAAAATGTTATTTCTAATATTAACACAATATATGCCATTTTTTAGCAATAACTGATAGACATACTCTATTTGATGTGGATCAAAATCTAATTCAAAACACCCTAATAAACCGTTGCTTCTATATTCCTTTATAAATGAATATTTGGTACTTATTTTTGTACATAAATCATTCATTAAAAGTCCTTTATTATGTGCTATTGTTGATAACTCCATATCATTTTCTAAATATAAATCTAAACATTTATTGGCGATCAGACAACCTAATGGATGTCCTGAATAGGTTAAACCAGCCATAATAGGATTATTATTAAATACTGAACTTACCTTAGAATTAATAATGACAGCTCCTAATGGGGTATAACCACTTGTTAACCCTTTGGCGCAAGTAATAATATCAGGTTTAATATCTTGTTTAAAGTGGGCGAACATCGGACCGGTTCTACAAAACCCACTCATAACCTCATCACATATAATTAAAATATTATGGTCTCTACATAATTGTTCTAATTGTTTTAAATAATTAGGTGGGTATAAAATACATCCTGCGCTACCAGAAGACCCTTCAATTATAATGGCGCTAATAGTATTCGAATTTTCAAAAATAGTTTTAATTTGTTTTAAACTAGAAGAACCATCATCATCCATAGATGGATTTTCCATAATGGCATCAATTGGGTTATCTATGAATTTTTTTTGTTCTAAAGTTCTGGAATCTCCTGATAATAAACTACTACCTTTCGTTGAAGCACCATGAAAAGATTTAGAAAAAGATAAAATTTTAGTTTTGTCAAACCTTATATCAGAATTATAATAATTATATTCTTTTGTAATAAAAGAGGCAATTTCATTTGAATCCGCTCCAGCATTCGTATAAAATACTTTTCCATTATCCATTTTGGATATATCTAAAAGTCTATCACTTAATAATTCTCTATTATAAGTAGATAAACTAGATGGTACATAGGCAAAACCTTGAGACATATAGTCTGTAAATCCTTTTTGAATATATTTATTATTATGTCCTAAATTAACAACCATTGATCCAGAAGTGAAATCAACAAGTTTTTGTTGTTTTGTATAGATATATGAACCATCGGCTTTAACAATAGTATCTAATACTTTATTTCTATTTGTTCTCCAAGGGGCCAATGTAGAACTATATCTTATACCTCTAAGCATAGTATCACATAATAAATTTTTTATATAAATAAATTTAATTAAAATAAATTTATTTGAAATTAATCTAAAAGATTTAAAAACTAATAATTCAAAAGAAACTTTAATAAAAATAAAAATTAATCTAAAAGTGTAGAAATAGATAATAATCCACAAGAAACTAAAAATAATAATGGACTATCCCATGTATGAGGTGAAAATGCTTCTGTTAATGTAATTAATATTGGAATCGTACAAACCGAAAATAGAAATTGATTAAAATGCATATAATTATAATAACTACAAATAATAATGAATGATACTATAAATACACAAAAACTACCTTCATAAGAACGTTCATATTCTTTATCACTTAAGCATCCTTTCGTTTTATATTTATGTTTACCAAACCTAATTCCTACTGGTTCGGCCAACCCATCTGCCAAGGCATTAATTAAAATTGGTATAAAAACTAATCCAATCTCATCAATTTTACTAAAATAAACACTAAATGGTAATAAAACAAGTAATGAAGTTATAATTTGCGAAGAGAACCAAATGAGAGTATATGGTCTATCTTCTGGTCTATCAACCGCCATAAACATAATATTACATATGGGTAGTTTTTTTCTAATATGTTCTGACATAAATAGTAATAAAACTAAAATAATCCATAGATTCCAAAATTCAGTTATTTTATTTTTTGTATATTTTAATAACACTATATCTAATAATTGCGGCCACAAAAAATAAGAAATATGGATTACTTTTCTGGTATAATTAACTTTAGCATCTTTGTATTTAACTAGCATTGCCATACCAAATTGTATAATAGAAACTAATACATATTTTAATACTTGATTAATCCAAAAATTTTTATTAGAAAAATTATGTAAAATAGTAATAGTGATTAATACAATACCACTAATAAATAATAACAAACTATAACTAATAAATAATTGTAATGAATATAAACAAAAAAAATCTAAAATTGTATTAGTTTCAAAATTAGTTTCAGTTTCTGTTTCTGTTTCTGTTTTTATTTCTGTTTCTGTATTAATGTCATCATTTATATATTTTTTTAAATTAGATTCTATAATTGTATCTATATTTGTTTCTACCATTTTTTAATAAATAATATATGATTCTTTAAATAACTATTGAAATGTTCTAATCAGTAAGTAATCTTGGAGCAATAGACATACTTTCAAGTTCTTGAACCAATAGTTTACAGCCATATGGAATTTTAATTTCAGAAAAATCAATATAATTATTACATTTCTTACAATTAGATATTTTTTCGTCATAATTTACAGTAGCAGTTAGATTACATTTATTACAAATAAACATTTTATATTTATCAGAAACATCCATAGTTCTTTCCTTTAGAAATTGTAAAGTACCATGGGCAATCATACAATCACGTTCCATCTCTCCGAAACGTAATCCACCATCTCGAGATCTTCCTTCAGGTGGTTGTCTAGTAAGTAAAACTTTTGGACCAGTAGAACGTGAATGAATCTTATCTTCAACCATATGTTTCAAACGTTGATAAAAGGTAGGACCCATAAAAACACTTACATTCATTTGTTTACCAGTCATTCCATTATATAATACTTCATTGCCGTGTCTTTCCATACCACATTTTTCACTCAATATATCACCTATATCATGAATATCAGTATTATTAAATGGTGTGGCATCACCATATCCCCCCAATACACAAGCAGATTTACCTAAAATACATTCGATCAATTGGGCTATAGTCATACGACTGGGAATGGCGTGTGGATTAATAATAATATCAGGTGAAATACCATCTTTATTGAAAGGCATATCTTCTTGTTTATAAACCATACCTACTGTACCTTTTTGACCGTGTCTAGAAGATAATTTATCTCCAATTTTTGGATTTCTACTTGTACGTACTCTAATTTTACAAAATTTATTTCCATCTGCATTACTATTAATATAAACTTTATCTATCCAACCATTTTCATTTGATCTAAGCATAGTACTACTATCTTTATATTCTTTAATGGTTCTTTTTTTATTTTTTATTGGAGTCATTTTTCCAATAATAGCTTCGTTTGAATCAATATAAACATCTTTATCTACAAATCCATTCGAATTTAATTTATCATACGAACAAGGTTTTAGTCCTTTAACACTTGAATCTGGTTTGGCAAATTTTTCTTCTTGTCCAGTTGAATGAATTTTTTTTCCTTCATCTCTATATGCTCTTAAAAATTTAGAATTAAACAATCCACGTTCAACCGATGACGCATTTAAAATAATAGAATCTTCTTGGTTGTATCCTGTGTAAGAGCATATGGCAACGATAACATTCATACCACTTGGAAGATTACTTGTAGGCAAATAATTATCTATTCTGGTTGAAACAATTGGCTTATTAGGATAATTCAGAATATGTGCCATAGTATCTATACGTTTATTGTAATTTAAAGCGTAAATTCCCATAGCTTGTTTACCCATCGCAGATTGATAGGTATTTCTGGGAGATTGATTATGATTTGAGAATGGGATACTAGATGCCAGAACACCAAGGATTAAAGATGGATGTATTTCGGCATAATCGTATCTAATTTTTTTATTTTTAAGATTTTTAATATTCATGGCAATCATAGTATTATACATTTCTTCAGTATCCAAATACTCAATAACACCTTCACAAGGAGTATTATTATGTAGTTCTATTTTAGAATAAATATCATTTTCGGGTAATGATTTAACAAGTAAGTTATTAAAATTATAAGATTTGTGTTTTACTTTTTCAATATCAGATTTGGTAATAGTAAGTGAATTGTTTTTTACTACAAACAATGGACGAACACACCTTCCTGAATCTGTAAAAATATTAATTTCATTAAGTGTATAATTAAAACTAATAGAAGCATAAATATTAATTACACCTAATCGTTTATACTTTTTTAGTTCATTAAAAACTTTAATAGAATTCTTTGTTGTAGCTACCCAATCACCATTAATAAATAATTTTGTTTTATTTCTAATAGTTCCAATATTAATTTCTTCTCCAAACATAGCCACATTATCCATATTTTTCAACACTTTAAGAATAGGTTCAATAGAAGTAAACACAGTGATGAATGATGAAATAGCCAAATTTTTAACTAATCCAATGGCACCACCTTCAGGTGTTTCAGGACAACAAATAATTCCCCATTGTGTATTATGTAGTTTTCTAGGTGGAATCAATTTGCCTGTTTTTTCAGTTGGTGTATTAATACGACGCAAATGTGATAAAGTACTACTATATGTTAATCTATTTAATACTTGGGCCACACCAACTTTATTAGATGCGCTTTTTATACCCCAATTTCCAGTAGAAAGACCGTATTTAAGACCGGCTTCAATGGTATTTGTTTTAAAAATTTTATAAATATTAGTTGCATTAATCACATTATCAATATTTTTATTTGTTTTCCAAGGACCACTATTAAGTTCTTTCATAATCGTATTGCGTGTATCTTTAATAAATTTATTCATATATTGTCTTGTAAGCATAGAAAGCAAACTACCTGAACATTCAACTCTTTTATTACAATAACTATCTCGATCATCATATTTGATTTGTTTGAAAAAACATTTAGCCATTTTAGTAATCATATATCCAAGATATAATGCCTTTTTTTGAAAGGACAATCCTACGTGAGGAAGCAAATCTCTAGATAACATACCTTTAAATAACTCAATTTTCTTTTCTTCGTTAAGTTTTATATCTTTGGGTTGACCCAAAATTAAAGATTGTTTAAGAAGGTAAAGAATTGCTTCATTTTGTGTAAATACCGTTGATGCTTCTTCTATTGAAGATTTTAGCCAATGAAGTAAATAATCATTATTTGGATCCTCGATATCTATAAGTAAATAGTTAAATATCTCTTTATCTTTTGTAATACCAAGTGCTTTAAATACTATAAAGATAGGTACCTCTATTTTAACATGTGGAATAGCTATTTTTAGAGTGCGACCATAATAATTTTCTTTTTCAAGTAATTTAATACTCACATTTTTTGCCACATTGGTGCCTTGATCTCTACAAGATTTTACTTCTGCTAAATGAGAGTATTTAGAACTTGATTTACTCGCAAGAAAAACATACACTTTGTTATCGGCAATTTTATCTTGGCCTACTATTACCTTTTCATTGCCATTAATTATAAAATAACCACCTAAATCATTTTCACATTCTTCAGGATGTTTATAATCCTTAAGAAGACAAAACTTAGAATTAACCATAACCGGAATTTTGCCAATATTAATGTTTTTTATTTCCTTTTTACATATTATATCTTTGGTATCACTCATTGGATTATGCCAAATTTCAATTTCTAAATCTATAAACAAAGATGATGAATAGGACATATTTCTAAATCTGGCATCATGTGGATACATTGGTTTAGTACTACCATCATTTTCAATAATATATGGTTTAGTTATTTTAGAATTTACAAAATTCATAATAATTTCAAACTTATAGGAATTTGTTTCAGTGTCATAATCATGAAAGATAGATAAAGGATTATTTTGAGAAATAATATCTGGAATTTTAGTTTCAATAAAATCATTGTATGAATCTAGATGATGTTTAATTAAATAAGTTTTATTATCTTGTTCTAACATTGATTTAATGATATACCAAATATCATCTGGATTAAATCCTTTAGACATAATTTATTGTTATGTTTACTTTATTAAAGGAATCAATTTTTTTAATATTTTTTATTATAATAATATTTAATTAAATAGATTAAATAGAATTAGGTTTTAAAAAATCTTGTCTTAATTGTTTTGGCAATACTTTAAGAGCTGTTTGGTTCATTGGTCTATATAAATCTTTGTCATTTAGGGTCCTATCATATTCTATATCAATTTCTACATTAGTATTACAATTTTTTTCAATGGCTGAATATTCAGGGTGTTTATGAATTGCTTTTTGGTATTTTGTTTGATTGGCAGTATTATTATTTGTGTAAAGTTTATAAAATTCTCTTATTAAATAGGTTTGTATTTCTAAATGTAATGGCGTTCTAGGTTGTTTTTCTAAATCTTCTAATATTGAATTGTTAGGTTTTTCGCATGGAGGTAAGGTAGTTGATTCCATTGGAGATTGAGATTTTTTCTTTGAATCGCATTTATCTACCATATCTACACCGTGTTTCACAAGCATTTTTATTATATTTAAATTTTTATTTGGTGTAGTTACTGCGACGTGCAAAGTATTATATTTAGTTACTGAATTTCTTTCACGAATTAATTGATAGGGATCACATACATTTAAATAAAGTTTAACTAATGTTTCTGAACCAGTTCGAATGGCGCATAAAAAAGGGGTATCGCCTTTGACATTCACATTATTTTGAACTTGATTTACACTTGGATAATTTTTTTGTAAAATATGTACGACCCAATCTAATTGTTTTAAAGTAGCCAGATGTAAGACTGTGTTCTGGTCTATATTTTTTGCTTTTAATGTTTTTGGACATATATGTTTAATTAAAAAATTTAAAATAGTGTTGGCATTCCAATAGATAGCTTCGTGTAAAATAGTATTACCTGTATAACCATAATTTAGTTGTTCACTCATGTTTCTTTTTGGATTTGCTTTTAATAATGACATAAATTGTGTCATATCATCTTTTTTTATAGATTCAACTATTAATTTATCATCTAAATAAGAATGATTTGTACTATTATCATTTATAACAAATGGGGCATTATCTTCTAAACATTGTGGGTAAGCATCATATTTCTCTATATCAGAACCACTAAGATTTTGATGAAAAATACCATTTTGAGAGGTACACATTTGTTGTCTTTCACCTTTATTAGAGTTTTCATCTATACCAATTCTACATAATAAATCTCTATGAATACAATAATTACTCATTATATTTATATAATATATAATATTAAAAAAATAAATAGTTACCCTAAAAATAAATACAAACTTAGACAAATAAATAGAACTAATAAAATTATACCTAAATATTTAACAAATTGTATTGCTTTATCTATTAGATCATTATCATTGTTATTATTATTATCATTATTATCATTATTATTATTTAAAATTTGGTTTGAAACCTTATTTATCTGTTCATCTGTTAACTCTTTGGTTTCATTTATATATATATCTTCGTCTATACTTTCATTTTCTTCATTATTTTCTTCATTATTTTCTTCGGTATTATTTGAACATTGATTATTAGAATCAGAATCAAAACTAGTACATTCGTCATCATATTTATATGTAATTTTACCACTATCATTCATATGAATCGTAAAATCTGTTTGTGGATTTTTATGTTCAGCATCGTAATCTTTAAAAGAATATAAAGCATCACCGATATCACCACAATTATTTGATACTTTATTATCATTTATTGGAGAAGTAGTACCTGGATTATTGCTTGATAGAGTGGTAGTACTTGGATTATTGCTTGATAGAGTGGTAGTACCTGGATTATTGCTTGATAATGTGGTAGTACCTGGATTATTGCTTGATAGAGTGGTAGTACCTGGATTATTGCTTGATAGAGTGGTAGTACCTGGATTCTGTGTAGAATTTACTTTATTACCTGAAGAATATGTAGTGCTTGGATTTGGGTCATTTAATCCTTGTGTAGTTTCTGGATTAGATGTAGTAATATTAGGATCTATACACGCAGACCAAACGCCACATGATTTACAACATTTATGATTAATATACTTCCGCATATACGAATCTTTGGCATGTGGTGTACTACATTTGTTTTCTTTTTTAATTTTTTCACAGATTTCATTAGTATTATTTGAATCTTTGGTTTCGGTTAAACCAGTTTGTTTGGCGATAGAAACAGTTTCATTTAAGGTCAAGTTGGTAGAATTTAAATTAAATGCTTTTTGAACCTGTTTATTAATTTCACTATTTGTAGTAGTAGTTGTTTTTGAATTATCTTTTAAAAAAAATTGTTCCATAGTATTAAAATCTTCTTTTTTATTAACTAATGAAATTATACTTGCCATTATAATAATAGCATATATTTTATACTAATTAGGTTAAAAATATGAATTAAAAATATTTTTTGAAACTATGCCTAAAAGTATAAAAGTAGTAAAGATTGATGAACTATCTAAAAAAACACCCAAAACAAAATATAAAAATAAATATGAGGCCATGTTAGATTCTAGTGAAAAAATAAGAGAGATATTAAAAAAAAAATTTCAATCTAAAAAAAATAATTCCTTTAAAGAACAATTTAATATTTCTAAACAAAAACCAATAGAAAAACCAATACAATCAATAAAACCAATAGAAAAACAAATAGAAAAACCAATACAATCAATAGAATCAATGCAATCAATAAAACCAATAGAATCAACACAATCAATTAAACCAATAGAAAAAAAAAATCCTAAAGAGTTTAAAAAACCACATTATAGAACTCAAAAGAGAAGTAAAATAAAAATAAAAGACATGGATCAAAAAACAATTGATTCAATATTCAAGGACATATCGGAAAAAAAAAATAATATAAATAAAGAAAGTTTACTTAAATTATTTAGAACGATTCTAAATACAAACGATATTAGTTTAACGAATAAATTTATAAAAATAATAAATAAAAGGCAAACAGATTTGTTATTATATTTTTTACACATAACCAAAAATAATTCTAAAGCTCCTTTACCATTATTAAAAAATTTACTCTATAATTATCTAACATCTAATATTAGAATTATTGTGTATAATAATTAAAAAGAAATAGTTATAACTATATAGGAAAATTAATGTATTATGAGAGACAACGTGGAGATATGTGTAGATTACATTCATTAAATGCTTATTTTGGACATAAAAAACTAGAAGATTCCGATTTTTTTAAGTACTGTGATGATTATGACCGTGTTATAGAGGGACTAAATTCGCGCGATATGGATGGATTTGCAGAGGGAAGATGTATAATAAATTATATTATAGATCTTATAGATAAAAAATACACATTAACAATACCTATAGATTTATTCAAGAATTCTAGAGAGTATATAAATATAGAAAGATATAATAGATTATTACCACAGATAGAATGTTACTTTGAATTTAATAAAACCCATGTTTGGTTTAATAAAAAAGATAAAGAAAATAAATGGTGGAAAATTGATAGTATAAGTGGAATCCACTTAATAGATCCCAAGTTTAAAAAGAATGGTTATATACTTGTATTTGACAATTTATTATTAATAGATGAAATAGATTATTATAGATATATTTTAAAAAAAAATACTAAGATAGTTGAAGTATATTGGTGTAATCTATATCATTCTGTTAAATTATTAGAGAAAAAACATAATTTACTAATTAATATCAAAAATGAACTAAAAATAAATATAAATATGTATAGAGAAAAAAAAGTCTTTGATTTAAATCAATTAACTATTTTAAAAAAAATAATGAGATTTTAAATAAAATATTAGTATATTAATATAATGGCTAATTCATCGGTGTTAACTAAAAATAGAGCGTTAATTGAACAAGTATTATTAGCAATAGTGATTGTTTTAATGGTATATTTATTGTATTTACAATTTAGACAAAATGATACGTTTCAAGAAAAAAAAAAAGAGTGTCCATGTGAACCAAAAGGTATTGTTGAATTAAATGCTCCTGAATGTAAAGAAGATGATGCACCTGTATATGAAAATGGAAAGATTGTTACATGTGGTAAATTAGTAAAAAAAGACACTGCCAGATGTAGTGATGTTGGAGTTGCATTTGATTGTAAATTAAATTAAATTAAATTAATTTAAATTAATATTATATATGAATTCAAATAAACAAAATATAGAAAAAATATTATTAGGACTAATTTTAATTTTAGGTTTTGTATTATTTTATTTGCACTTTGTTAAAAAAGATACATTTAAAGGAGATTGTAAATGTACACCAGATAATATAATAATTAGAACAAATGAGTGTGAAGCTGGAGATGAAGATGAAAATGATGGTTGTGGAAAATTAATTGAGAATGATTCGTATGTATGTATTAGTGAAGGTGTTGCATCACCTTGTAAATGAATATAAACTAATTTTATTATTTTAATTACTTAGATATTATTTTAAACTCTCAAAATTTAAAATAATATCCGAAAACATGGAATCGAACCACGGACAACTCGAAACTTATAACAACTACAATCGAATGCTCTACCAACTGAGCTATTTTCGGCATTGACATTATATTAATTACTAAAATACAATTGTAAAATAATAATTTATGAAACAAAAGTCCATAGCAATATAATGTCTAACTTTATCTATTTTTATAACTTTATATATAACTTTATCTTTATTTATTTTTTATGCGCTTAATTACTTTAACTATACTACTCTTTAACTCTTCAACTATACTACTCTTCAACTCTTCAACTCTTCAACTCTTCAACTCTTTAACTCTTCAACTCTTCAACTCTTTAACTCTTTAACTCTTAATTATACCTATATGCGTGCGAAATAATCTTATCCAGATTATATTTATTTATTATAGAAAATATCTATTTTTCCTTATAAATAATCTTTTCCCAATAATTTTGACTTATTTATGTTAGAAAAAAATTTATTTTCTCCTTAATAAATGATGATATTTAGATTGACATGTAATAAGAAAACAAATCTATTTCTATTAACGTGCAATCTAAATTATTTAATATTTTAATTAAATATGTTAATTAAATATTTTAATATTTATTTAAAATTCTGCTGTATATAGTTTTTATTAATTATATTATATTAATTATTAATTATTTATAATAATTAAAGTAAATTAGAAGTACCCCAATATCTTCTATTTAGTAATTAATAGTCAAACTACATGATCCAATATTTAGTGTTAATAAATATTAGATTAGACATAGCCTTCAGGGAGGATTGAACTCCCGGCCTTTGGTTTACAAGACCAACGCTCTACCACTGAGCTATGGAGGCTATACTATATACCAAGAAAATAATTTTAAATAGTTTTAATAAATTCTTTTTTTATAATTTTTTTTTTATAATTTTTTTAATTAATTCTAAACTATTTTTTTCTTAATTAAATTCTAATCCAGCTTGTCCCCCTCTAATTTTTAGAATATTATAATTGATCGCAAATACATCTATAATTGAATCATCGGTTGTTCCACTAAAACTATCAAAATTCATAGTAATATTATCAATTCTAGAAAAATTTAAAGTTCCTGAAGGTTGTAAATCCATGGGATGTAATGCGAAAGAATATACATAAATATGTTTAGAGGGAACATTATATTCGGCTTTATAAGGTTCTACAGTTCTAAAATAAGATGCTGGTCTTTTTTGAAATCTTTCTTTACCATTTAACTTTAATGTAAAGTTAGAAAAAGGTTCTATAGATTTAGTGCCATGGATAATTTCACTAAGTGATGTTGAATGGGCGATATAATTTAAATAATCATTACAATTATCTATAGTACCTGATTTATTTAGTGTGGCATCTCTATTACCTGTATTAGATGCTTTATATGTATTTTGGGATCTAAATACCCAAATAATATTCTTTATAGGATGATTAAAGGTTAAAATGAATTGAGATTTTAGTTGGCATCGTTGAACTTTAACTTGTTCTATTAAATATTCATGTTTCTCATTGGCAAATTTGCGTCTTTCTTCTTCTTCTAAATAAATGTAATCAGCCAATAGTTTAACAGATACAGTACCATTTTCTGAAATGGCATTGGCACTATCAGTATTAATGATAGTATCTATACTTCTAAATGATGCTTTAATTTGAACTGACGTATTCTGTAAAGCGATTAGTGGCAATGATGAACCAATATGTCTACAAAACCAAAATTGTAATGGAATATACATTTTTAAATCATTCGTTTGATCTGAAATACTTCCACTTTTTAAATAAGTATTTTTACATAAATGCTTATTAAGCATCGTAAATTGCGACCGGTCTTTATCTGTTAATTCATTCCAAATATCTAACCATTCTCCTTTGTGTTTATCTATGACCTGACCATTAAAAGTAATACTACATTCTTTTAAATAAGCATGTGCTGTATTATTCGTCCAATTTAAATAAGTGCCACCAGTAATAGAAATTTTAGGCAATGTTACTTCTAAGACCAATTTAGATAACAAATCACCTGTTTTTAAAATTGGGAAAACCATTGTAGTATTACTATTTGTTGATCTTGAATCTGCCTGTATTTCAACCGCTTCTATAGCGAAATTAGTATGTTTTCTAAAAACAACCTTAAAAAAACTTATTTCTGGATTCCCAGTTAATTGTTTATCTTGATCTCCTAATGCAACTAATTGTAATAATGCTCCAGACATACTTAATATTACTTAATATTAATTAATAATAAAATTATTTAAATAATTTTAACTTAAATTATAAATGACCTATTCACATTTCAAAAAACCAGATTCTTACAAAAATATAAATACGAGTACTTATAAAGAAATAAAACCACAAATAGGTTTTTTTAATAAAATAATTAATATATTTAAAAGGAAATAAAAAATTTAAAAATCGCATTTTTAAATTTAAAAGACTATAAAAAAAATCATTAAACAATGAACATGAAATAGAAAATAAAATAAAAAGGGCTCGCCCGAGAATCGAACTCGGAACCTCTCGCACCCAAAGCGAGAATCATACCACTAGACCAGCAAGCCAGCAAGCCTTAACCGGGAATCGAACCCGAATCTAATGCTTGGAAGGCATCAATCATGACCATTAGACCATCAAGGCAATTGTAGCAGAGGATTGTTTCGATCAATCGACCTCACGGTTATGAGCCGTGCACGCTTCCACTGCGCCACTCTGCTTTATTATGTTATATTATGTATATTTATATATTTATATTTCGTGTAAATTAAAAAAACTACGGTTCCAGCCGGGCTTGAACCGGCAACCTCCCGATTAACAGTCGGATGCGCTAACCAATTGCGCCATGGAACCATGGTGCTCCCGGTGGGGGTCGAACCCACGATCTCCGCGTTATAAGCACGGCGCCTTAACCAACTGGGCCACGGGAGCAAAATGAAGTCAAGAAACATAAGGGTGTGAATTTAATTTGTTTAATACTTACTATTAACTACAAATTCAAATTCATTTTTATTAAATCTTATATAGATTTAAATCATTTATGATTTAAGTTTGCTGTATATTTCTTTAGGGGTTGACAAGTGCAGGGTTCGAACCTGCGCGCTCAGATGAGCAACAGAGCTTAAGTCTGTCTCCTTAGACCACTCGGACAACTTGTCTTAAAAAATTTAGCCTCATGCGGGGCTTGAACCCGCGACCCTCAGATTAAAAGTCTGATGCTCTGCCAAACTGAGCTAACAAGGCCATTTACGGAGTACACTATGGGGGGTTTGATTAAAAGTCAAATTGGGTTTGTTTTGCTGTTTATACTCCTTTACTTCACACTATTAGTTAGTAATATATCTATAAGTAGTTTAAAAAAATAAATAATAATTTTATATGATTGACAAGTGCAGGGTTCGAACCTGCGCGCTCAGATGAGCAGCAGAGCTTAAGTCTGCCTCCTTAGACCACTCGGACAACTTGTCTTAAAAATAAAGCCTCATGCGGGGCTCGAACCCGCGACCCTCAGATTAAAAGTCTGATGCTCTGCCAAACTGAGCTAACAAGGCATTTTTACAGAAAACCATTAAAACGATGCTCTTCCAACTGAGCTAATAGTGTAAACACTATACAGGACTCGAACCGGTGACCCTCGGCTCAAAATGCTAAGTGTGATTGCTGTTGATTCCCTTTCTACACTATTCTATACTAACATATCTATAAGTATTTTTAAAAACTATATATTTAAGGGAAAAATGGTCTATATATTTTATTTTTTTTAAAATTAAGAATTAACATGAATAATTAAAAATATTAAAATTGATTTTTTTATTCATACGTTATATTATTATTCTTATGTCTAATTTTAATATTAGTCAATTTACCCAACAAGTATGTGATTACCAAACAAATCTCATGACTTCTTTTATACAAAAAAATACAAAACTACCTATAGATTATGGAAGTATACAGATGTTACAACTTGACAAATCTAAAATAATGGAACTGTTTATTCAAAATATAATGGTTCCTATTGAATTGCCTATTAATAGTCATCTGAATCAAATGAATCATTTGAATACTAATACAAATATTAATATTAATATTAACACAGAAAAAAAAATTATAAAAAAATCTAAAGAAAGACCAAAAAAACTAAAACTAAAAAAAATAGAATCGAACAAACCTTTACCCAAAAAACTAGTTATTAAAAATGACCCAAATGAATCTATTAAAAAACCTAAAAAATTGATAATAAAAAAAAATTATTTACATCCAACACATTTCGATACTGAATACGATTATTTTATCTATATGTGTAAAGAATTAAAACAAGATTACTATCGCTATAAAACAAATTTGTGGGATGGACCAGCAATAATTATTAAAGAAAATACCGATTTATGTAAAAAACTAAAAGAAAAAATAGAAATAGATCTAAACTTTGATATTCTAATAAATAAATCTATGGCCGTTTATCCACGAAAATATTACGATCCTAATTGTATATCATACACCAAAGAATATGTTGTGTGTGAAGACCATAATACCAAAAATACCCCAGAAAAAATAGATGTTATAGAATGGAATTTTAATGATAGAACCTATTTAGTAGATACGTATTCAAATAGCGTTTATGACCCAGATACAGAACTACAAATAGGATTACGCAAATATACCGAAGATCAAACATGGATTATAGTTAATCCAAATTAAATTAAATTAAATTAAATTAAAATAATTTTAAGGGGTATACTAAAAAAATAAGAAAAACAAAATAATTTATGCAAATACATATAAACTGAAATATTCAAATTTAAGAAAAATTGATTTGAAATTTTTCTTTTAAAAGAATTATAAAACAAAACAAAAACAAATTATGACTAAAACACTTCTTTGGCACGCTCTTTACGATACTACTGAAAATCTATCTAATATTTTAAAAAATCGGAGTACTAATACTAATATTAATACTAATACACCTAGTAACTTTTATACTGAAAACAATTATGTTAGATTTGATTCATCCTATACTATGAAAAGTGAACCACAAGAATTGCCTGAATGGTACAACACAGACCGAGATAATGATATTGTAGCTGAATTTATTAATGAATTCGACGTATTTTATGATCCTACAAAAACAATCAAAATGGAAATGGACGAGTATGTTGAATACTCAAAAACAATGGAAGATATTCCAACAACCGAAGACCAATCAGAAGAAGAAAGTGATGGTGAATGGACTATTGTTTCATAATTTTAATATTATCATCTAAAGATTTTAGTAAATTAGTATTATAAATAAAATTGCCTTTCGGTTTGTATTCTTCTATAGGTTTAAATTCTTTATTTTTATACTCTACATTTTTACATTCTTTTGGATTCGATTTTCCAATCCAAGAAATATATAATAAATTAGGATGGGTATATTTTAAATCGAACCCATTTTTATCTAAAGCTTTAACAACATAAATTAAACAAGCATGGTAATCATATATAGGAACTCCATATATATATTTAGGTATCGTATAAAAACAATAACCTAAATTGTTTGAAGAAGCAGACAATTTAATTCTATTATGGCATTTTTCTAATATTAAATCATAAATGTCTTCTTTTAATTTCATTTTTTTATTTCTTTCCGAATTTAGATCATTTATATTTATCATTGCCATTTATAATAAATAATGAAAAATTTATTTTTGTTAAACTTATTAAATTAATAAATATTAATTAATAAATAATTAGTTCTATTTTTAAAAAAATAAAATTTGGGTAAGTAAATTAAAATAAATGAACAAAACTATCGAAAATCTAGTTATAAGCGGTGGCGCCATGAGAGGATTTTGTTTTATAGGAGCGATAAAATATTTAGAAGAAATAAATATTCTTAACACAATAAAAACATTTACAGGAACCTCTATTGGAGGTTGTTTGGCTTTATTACTTAATTTAAATTATTCTTCTAAAGAATTAATAGAGATTTTTACTAATGTTGATATAGAAAAATATAGAGATATAAATCTTGATAATATATTACATTTTTTTGAAAACTATGGAATTGATGATGGTATAAGAATCCTTAATATTTTTAAAATATTATTAGTATCTAAATTAAATATATTAGATAAAACCTATAATGAAACTATCACCTTCGCCGAATTATTTAAATTAACTAAAAAAAAAATAACTATAGTAGGGTGTTGTTTAAATGATATGGAAACTATATATTATAATCATGAAAACTTTCCTGATATGAAAATACTAGATGCCTTAAGAATTACCTTTAGCATCCCTTTTATGTTTAAGCCAGTTACTATAAATAATAAAATATATATTGATGGTGGATTATTAAATAATTATCCTATAGAACTATACGATAAAGAAACAACCTTGGGGTTGGTTTCCACGTCTATTAATATTTATAATAAAAATATAGAAAATATAGAACATTTCTTTACAAGTGTCATTTTTATCACCTATTATAATTTATTAAAAAAAAAAATAGAAGACTATGATGAGAATACTATAAATATTGAATATGAACTAAATTCTTTTGATTTTGATATGGATAAAAATCAAAAATTAAAATTAATTAACGAAGGATACGAAAAAACAAAAAGTATCTATAATAATAAATTTTTGAAAGAATCAAATGACTATAATGAAGAATCAGATAAAGAATCGGATAATGACTCAGATAAAGAATCGGATAATGACTCAGATAAAGAATCAGAAAATTAATTACATTGTTCTTTTACCCATTTAGAAATGGCTTCGGCTTTTCTAGGACCGTTGTAATCAATAATATCTTCTCCTTTAAATAAAATGACTGTAGGGTATCCTTCAATTCTATCTTCTACATTATATCTTTTGGGAGCATCTTCATTTCCTTCAGCATCACATTGTTCTTCTAAAACATCACAACTATTATTATCTAGAGATATAGAATCTCCTAATTTTTTCCATTCTGGAATAAAATTTTTACAATGTGGACACCAACTTACATGAAATAAAACAACCTTAATATCTTCCTCATTTTTAAAGTTTTCTCTTCTTTTTATAACGTAGTAGTATACTAACAAAGCAACTAATACTACCGATAAAACTAAAATTATAATATTTAATTTATCTGCCATTAATTTTTTTTTCATTGAATTTAAGCCTTGTGACACTTTTGAACCAACATTATTTACTCTAACCATTTATATTATATTAAAATAAAATAAATTTAATAAAATAAATTTAATAAAATAAATAAAAATAAATTAATTAATAAAATATATAAATTAATTAATAAAAATAAATTAATTAATAAAATATATAAATTAACTAAAATAAAATAAAATAAAATAAAATAAAATAAAATAAAATAAAA
>ENA-UZWU01005504-UZWU01005504.1-metagenome-genome-assembly--contig:-Day-4--1m-contig-5504_pt1 | contig 18814 bp, 19 predicted proteins | sample MGYA00260345_ERZ794905 | MGnify/ENA metagenome assembly ERZ794905
CTAGAAGATGTAACCGAACCGATCTGAACTTTTTCAAGGAGATATTCGTGAGCACTTTGAGCGAAACGTTTTCTTTCATCGGTGTCTAAATATACATAATCGGCGTATAATACTGTTTCTGTAAATTGTGGAATGGATCCGGCACTAAATATACTTGTGCCTATTTGTTGTCTATAGTTATTGGATGATTCGTGAGACCCCCAAATAACATTATTAAGGTCTTCAAAATCAATTTCGACAGTCATATCTGCGTGGTTTAAAGCAATTAATGGTAATGCTAATCCAGGAGTTTTAGTGAACCAAAATTCTAATGGTATATATAACTTGAAATTATGTGAATTGGATGTTCCATCAAAAATATTGTAATCACTCGATGCTACTTTATTTGTAGTATGGATATGTGTCAAGTTAGGAGTATTTCCCATCATTTCAGCATATGCTTCTGCTTTTTCGCCTTTTTGTTTTAATTCGTTAAGTAAATGATACCATTCACCATCGTGTTTATCAATTTCTGAACCACTAATGTTAAATGATACCTTTTTTAATAGTATATGACCTAGCCAATTTAACCAACGGAATGCTTTGAAATCACCAGCCGAACAATTCATTTTTCCCGAATCAATGGTTATTTCTAAATAAAGTTTGTGTAAAAGGTCGGGTCCTTTTAATATATTACATACACTGGAACTTCCAAAGTTAGGTGTGCCATTAAACGTTAGTTTTCGCGATTCAATGGCGAAATTGGTATGACGACGATACACTACTTTAAAAAAGGTAATTTGTGGGTTCCCAGTTAAATATAAATCCTGGGCGCCATATGCAACTAATTGTAGTAAACCTCCTCCCATTTATATAAATTGAATATTTTATTTCTTTAAGTTATACACTTAAAGATAAAAAAAAATGAATAATATATTAAGTTTTTTTAAAAAAAATTATGGCTTCATTTAAAACTAAAAATAAAAAAAAAATTACATATGATAAAAGAATTACATTAGAAGCAAAACATAATGAGATTATTAATAATATTGCTGAAGAAACAGAGAATTATGAAAATAATTCAAATATGTTAATTAGATTGAAACAAAATTTAAAAGAACTCAATAAAGACAAAAAGAAAAATATAAATGAGATTCTCTCTATAAAAGATAAAATAATAGACATAAACGAAGAAATAGAAAAAACTAAATCTCAAGAAATCGATTATTTTTTAGACAATGGCAAATTACTTTTTGATTATTATGAAACGAAAGAAAAGGTTTCTAAAAAAACAAAATCGATAAATAATATAAAAAATGAGACAGCAGCTAAATCTGTAATGGATTATTTTGGTACTAAAAAATCAAATGAAGAAGTAATTAACAATACAAAGGATAATATTGTTAACGAGTATTTTTTTAATACAGATACGAATTTCGTTAAAACTATTAAAAATGTAAATGTAGATTTTTGTGAAAAATGCCAACTAGAAAAAATATTATATTTATCAGAAGGAAAAGTTATTTGTAAAGGGTGTGGGGATGAAACGTTAATACTTATAGATAGTGATAAACCTAGTTACAAAGACCCCCCAAGAGAAGTAACTTATTTTTCATATCAACGTATTAACCATTTTAATGAATGTTTAGCACAGTTTCAAGCCAAAGAAACTACTGATATTCCACAAGAAGTATATGATAAGATTATAGTAGAACTGAAAAAGGAACGCATTAAAGACATGACTAAACTAAATTCATTAAAGATTAGAGATATTTTAAAAAAACTGAAAAAAAATAAATATTATGAACATATTCCTCATATAATCAATAAACTTAATGGTGTAGCTCCACCGGTTATGTCACGAGAAACCGAGGAAATATTGCGTCGTATGTTTAAAGAAATCCAAATACCATTTCATAAATTTTGCCCTAAAGATAGGAGTAATTTTTTGTCATATGCTTATGTGTTAAGAAAATTCGTAGAATTGCTAGAACTCGATGAATTCATTGAATGTTTTAGTTTATTAAAAGATAGAGAAAAGCTATATGAACAAGATAAAATTTGGAAAGATATTTGTAAATATCTAGATTGGGAATTTATTCCGAGCGTTTAATTTCTATAGATGGTGTTAAGGTTTCTAGGATTACATATGTAATTGCTACTATTGAAACTACCATTAATATATCATTTAAATTTAGTTTATTTGTATTCATTAGAGACATCAATGTTATTGATAGTAACAATAAAACCTTGACTAATCTTCTTATAAATTCGCGAGGGTTAATCATTATTAATATTATAAAATAAAATAAATCACTTGATTATTTAATAATAATATGTTTTTTTTCATTAAATATATTTAAAGATTTATAGGAATTTTCTATTACAACAATGACTGAACCAGTTGAAGATTTTCTTGATAATGATCCAGCAATCCTAGGACAAAATTATGTCTGTTTATCGTTTGTGTCGCCCGATAAATTTTTGAAGCAAAAGGAAATGTATTTGTTTCACAAGTATATGCTTGATAAATTTAGAGATTATTCGCAAGTAATTGATGTATTGTCGAAAAAACATCTTAAGATGGATGCTGACGAATTAGAAAAATTATCAGAGGAAGAATTATCAGTGGATGTCAATAAAAAATTAGTAAAGGAACTTCGCGAAAAAGCGAAACTCGAATATGAATATACGTATGATCAATTTAAAACAAACTATGGAGACTTTATGTATAGATGTGGAGAAAGACACATAGAAGCATTTGATAAATCGAATGATTATAAAACATCTACACGAGCATTAAAAATTCGTGGTGTCTATGAAACATATAAAGAAGCCGAAGTTCGTGCGAAATCATTACAACGTCGCGACCAGAGTTTCCACGTATTTGTTGGGACGGTTGGTGCTTGGTTGCCTTGGGATCCAGAAGCAGATAAGGTTCAAAACGAAGAATACTTAAATGAAGAACTCAATACACTTATTAAGGAATACAAAAAGAACCAAGTTCATAAGGATATGCTTTATGAACAAGAGAAGGAAGACCGGCGAAAAGACCAAATGAAAAAGAAAATTGCCGAAGAGGAATTAGAAAAGCAAGAAAAGGATAATGCCAAACATATGTCTACTATTGAAAATAATTTGGAAACGGACGATCCTTGGGTTCAACGGACTAATGCTGTCACTGAAGGTGAAGCAACCACTGAAGGTGAAGCAACCACCACCAATTAATTTATATATTTATATTATTTAATGAAAAGTTTAGCTTTATTTTTACTATTATTTATTATATTCTATACGACCTATTTCATTATGAAAAATAAGCTTAGTATAACTCAAATCGAAACGTTAATAAAATATAAAGAGGTTCCAAAGACTTTAATAGAACACCAATATGAATTTGATACATTGAATTATTTTAATGAAATAAATGAAAAGGATAATTTATGGAAGACCATTTAATAAATTAATTTTTTAAAATAATAATTTTTGTTTTAACTATTATATATGAAATCATTATCATTGATATTTTTTACTCTATCTATTGTATTCTTGATAGTAGGATACATGGAATTAAAAATAAGTGAAAAACAAAAACAAAAAGTAATTGAGTATAGATTTATACCACGTAGTTTAATAGAGGATCAGGTATATCCTGTAAATTTGGAAACCAGTTTCACCGATATGTTTAAAAAACAAAATCCGTATTTATATCAAGATACTGGATTAGAAAATTCGAACCTTTTATAAATGAAAATAATTTTTTTATATTTAGAATCTCTTCTTTACATTGATCGTTGGACCACGTTTCCGATGCGACGTAGGATCAAATGTGTCTTCTTCTTCTGAATCGGAATCTTTCTTATTATGAGCTTGATAATCCCAGAATTGTTTGGCACCTATTTTGAAATCATCGTGGGGGGCCGCTTTATACCAAAATACTTGGTCTTCTAGTTTATTACTTTTAGCATTATTATGAATTACGAGACAATTATAATCCTCTGTACATTGGTCCATTACTTGACAAAATATTTCAAAACTTGGAAACATACCAGCATAATTCTCGTAAAGTCTTTTACGATTAGAAACATAATTTTCTCTTAATATAAATACATAGTCAATATTTGTTCTTAAGTTTGGTGGAATACCCAAAGCATATTGCATAGTAATAATAAATAATGTTTTGTAATGTCGTCCGTTCATAAAAAATGAACGGATATTCTTATCTTTTATCCAGGAATTATCGTATAAACAATCATCTAATATTAAAAATGCCGAAGGGTTAATATTAGATTTTTTATAAACTTCTACTTCTTTCATCATTTTTTTTACTATTTTCTTTTGTCGTTTCATAACATTATCTACAATTTGGGATGTATATTCTTCATGTATAAATATTTCTGGAATCATATGTCCATAAAATTTATTAGCACCTTCTGTTCCAGATATGACGGTTCCTATTGGTAAATGACGATGATAGTATAATAAGTCCTTTACTAAAAAACTTTTACCTGTTTCTCTCTTACCAATAAAAACACATACTTTATCTGACTTGACATTTCTTATGTCAAATTTTTTAAGATTTAAATTCATATTATATAGAGTATAATATAATTTTATTTTATTGACGCGAATATAACCTAAAGATTATATAAAAAAAATATCTACTATGGATAAAGTGAATTTTTTTAAATTAAAGAATGAACATAATAAATTATTTTTTCAAGACCTGGAAACACTATTAGAATTAAAAGATATACAATATTTTAACCCCATATATGAAAATTGTGATAAATATACTAACGATCCTAATACTACGATTAAAAGTAAATATATCATTGATAAAATAAAAACTACTTCAAATAATTTAGATGAAGAAGATAATAATTCTTATATTAAAACATTTATTGATGCTAGTGTCAAAAATGTTCACACAAACAGTTCAATTGACTTAGAATTATTTGTGAAATATATTCCTATTATAGATCCTATAGAAGAAATTATTAAAGATAATAGAAATATCAACCATAAATTACCTAATGTATATAATTATAATATAAGTGAAAAAATAAATAATTTTCAAAACAGTTCATATATAGATTCATTTTTTACGTTTTTAGGAAGTAAATTAACTGAAAGTGGTAAATGTCCTTGCTTTCCTACATTTTATGGATCAATAAATGGTATTAAGCAAAATTACTTGTATGATTTGAGTGACGATTATAGTCAAGTGAAATATCATAATAATTTTCAACGTAATCTTAATAGAAACTACGAATTAGTTATTAAACAAAACAACCAAGAAGACAGTGACAGTGACAGTACTAGTATTGATATACAGTTAGAAATTATGGATAATATAGAATTTCAAAATATTAAAGATATTATTGATGATGAATATAATAAGGCATTAAATAATAGTAAAAAAAAAAACTTATCTTTAAAAAGTAATTTAGATGAAATCATCAATATTAATGATGATAACTATCAATTCGAAAATATATTTACGGAATGTGATGACAGCATTAAGTATGTAAAATTTAATGAATTCCCTGTTCAGTGTGTATTTATGGAAAAAATGGCATACACTCTCGAAGATTTAATTAGAAGTGAAGATTATACAATTACTGAAAATGAGTGGAAGAGTATATTTTTTCAAATATGCTTTGGTTTAGCAGTTACTCAAAAAAGATTTAATTTTGTTCATAATGACCTTCATTGTGAAAATATTATGTTTCAAGAAACAACAGAGGAGTATATTTACTATGAATATGAAAATAATTTCTATAAAATTCCTACATTTGGTAGAATTACTAAAATAATTGATTTTGGGCGTGCTACTTTTACTCATAATAATGTTATTTATTTTAGTGATGCGTTTGATGATTCAGGTGATGCGGAAGGACAATATGATTACCCACAAAATAATTCCTTTAAAGGTTGCAAGTTAAAACCAAATCCTAGTTTTGATTTGGCTAGACTGAGTTCAACGATCATAGATTATTTTGAAACTGATACTGAATTATATAAACTTCTTAAAACCTGGATAACGGATAAATACAACTATTTTCTATATAATGATCCAGATGATTTTGAGTTGTATAAAAATATAGCGAAAAACGTTACTAACGCTGTTCCTAAAAAACAATTAAAAAAATCTATATTTAAAAAATTTATCATAAAAAAAGACACTATACCAAAAAATATATTTGTTTATACTTATTGATTTTCTAACTCTTTCATTATTCTTTTCAATTTATTTAATTCTTTAAGGTCGTGATTATATTTTATAGGATTTGGGCATATAACCGAACATATATCTCTACATTCACTATCGGATTTATTTGATTTTTTACATTTTTTATTACAATCGTCTTCATATAAAGTTCCAACATCTTGTTCTGGCTCAGAATGGTCATTTGCTTCTTTATTTGTTTTAGTTTCGGGTTCGGTATCTTCTTCGATTGCTTTCTTTTCTGGTTCACGTATGTCATCTTCGTCTGAGTTATCTTCGTCTGAGTTATCATCGTGTTCCTTGTCATCTTCGTCTGAGTTATCATCGTGTTCCTTTTCTTCGTCTTCGTCTATATTATCAATAAAACCTTCATTAATTTTACTATTATTAGTTTTAATAATAAATAGTAAGAATGTTAATAATATCGCAATTTTAAGATATTTACGCCCAGTAATTATAATAGCACATATCAGTAGAAAATCTAATATACTATTATTAATTTTTAATTTTTTCTGTAGTAAAATTAGTATTAATACAATTAATATCAATACTGATATAGTGTTTATTTCTTTTCTATTCATTAATAATATATTATAAAAAAATTAAAAATCTGGATTTCCAATATTAACATCTGGTTGGGATGAAACATTAGCTCCACCGTTCATAACTAATGGTTTTATATAATCTATACTAATTAAAATTATAAATACAACTACAAGATGTTTCAAATATACTTTCCAACCACAAGGCTTATCATCTGTTCTACATAATAAATATAGAACAATAGTTGATACCAATGAAACAATAGCATTCAAAACATATTGGTTATTTAACATATTCATCATATTAATAATTGCTATAAAGAAAAAAAAAAATAGAATCAAACAAATTTAATCAAAAAATGAATAATTTCGTGTTCTCTTTTGAGGAACTTCTTCTACTAATGAATCGAAATTTAACTCTTGTATATCTAATTGTTCTATACTATTCGGTTCAGAATCATCTAAATTTACAGTAATTTCCTGGACTTTACTTTTTGGTTTACTTAATTCTGGAAATGTGTCTTGTAGATTCACTTCTACCTTAGGTTTTGCGTTTGTTTTAATTTGAATAATGTCATCATTAGCATCTATATTTGTTGTTTTAAACAATTCATCATTTGTTGATACGTCTAATGGTGCAAGATCTATTGATTTATTAGCAAATTCAACAGGAACTTCTACGGGGGCTTCAGTAAGTTCTTCAACAGGAACTTCGGCAAGCGCTTCAACAGGAACTTCTACGGGGGCTTCAGTAAGCGCTTCAACAGGAACTTCTACGGGGGCTTCAGTAAGCGCTTCAACAGGAACTTCTACGGGGGCTTCAGTAAGCGCTTCAACAGGAACTTCGACGGGAGCTTCAACGGGAACTTCAACGGGAACTTCAACGGGAACTTCAACGGGAGCTTCGACGGGAACTTCAACGGGAACTTCGGCAAGCGCTTCAACGGGAACTTCGACGGGAAGTTCAACGGGAACTTCAACGGGAACTTCAGGTAGTGATTCGGTACTAGTTGAATCTAACATATCCATTAATTTATTTAATTTTTCATTAGAACAATTCTCAAGTTCTTTTAATACCATAGTTTTAACTGATGACTCGGGTTCTGGTACTGGTTCTGGTTCATCATTTTGTAAATATTTTCTAAGAATATCTTTTACAGGTAATTCGCGTCGGATAGTTTCATTAATAGATGTTTCGATGAGTAATTCAGATTCTCTGCGGTTTTTTTGATAATCGAATTTATTCACATTTTCATCAAATAAATAAGAATTCTTCCAAAAGTACCTAGCAATATCAATGAAACATTTATGAATAAAATGATTTGTTTTTGGTATATTAAGGTCTATTTTCCCTTTTGTTTTGGTAAAATTTATAGATGTTAAAATTCTAGTATGACTAACAAATACTGCTGTTATTAATTCGTCAATCCAATCACATCGTGAATTCTTAACTATATTTTCGCAATGGCTATTAATTACCTCTGTATTCCAAGAAGGAATATCTCGCATTCTTTGTTGAAATTCAAAAAATACTTTCTTGGGTATTTTATTCGTTTTACAAAATTCTTTACATTCTTCATAAATTTCTAAAAATATAAAATAAATATTAGACTTGAGAATATTAACTAATTGCTTGGTATATTCAGTTTTTGCGTCAACCAATACTGCTAAATTACCATCTTCCATAATTTAAAAATTTTGTAGAAAATTAATATAGTATTTCAACGCGTTTTAATTTTCTGTAATAAAAAATAAAAAATAAAAAATAAAAATGTTACTAAAACATTTATATTTAGATTAACTTTGCAATTTCTTCTTCAATAATTCTATCAATTTCATCTTGATGTTCTTTTGCTGCTTTTAATTTCTGATTTTCTGTTTCTATATTTTTATCTCCATCAAGAATAATTTCAGGACCTACATCAGTAACAGACTGAGCAAATGGATTTTCTCTTAATACTTCCAATACTTCTGGCTGAATACGCTGGGTTTCCATATCATTATTGAGTTGATCTTTATGGTGTGATAATGTGACACCCATTTCAGTTGCGGTTTTAATATGGTCTGGTCCTTTATTAACCTTGGGGTAGGATACACCAGACATTTGTTTTTTATTTAATATATTAATTTTATCTCTACCGTTGGCAATTTTCGCTCCTTGATCACCAGGTTTACGTCCTTTAGCTATTTGTTCTTTGTTAATATTCATGCGAGCATTATATGATGAATCGTATGAGGTTGACTTTTTATTATAAGAATTACCTGAACCAGTATATTCATTGTTTGATAAAAACTGTTTGGATGTATTAGGTGCTTCTGCAGGGTCGACCATATATCCACCTTTAGTTCTACCACCGTGTAAGAAACCAGCACGACTATCTTCAACTGTAGTTTCCTTGGTAGTTTTCTTTGGAGGATTCTTTCGATTGAATGTTTGTAATTTCTTAGGACCAAATGGTGATATATTGGCAGTATAATCGACGTCTTGTAAGGTTTCACGAATTGTTGTCTTAGCCCCAGTGTCATACTTAGTGATTTTAGGCTTCGATTTTTGGTTTTGAACATGACCGGTGTGTTTGTTATCAATCGTTGTTTCTTTTATGGTAGTTCTCGCGACGTCATTAGGGTCATATGATTGAAGTTTTTTAGGTCCATTCATATTACCAGTGTGTTTATTATCAATTGTAGTTTCCTTGATTGTGGTTTTAGCTGTATCATTAGGGTCATATACAGTCATTTTCTTGGGCATAGAAGCATTCATGTTACCTTCTGGACGATTATTACCCACAAAATTTTCTTTCTTGGTTGTTCTAACTAAATCCTGTAAAGGAGATATAATATTTTTAACAACTTTAGTCAAATTAAGACGGTTAGTTCGCTTTTGTGTAATATCTCTTTCATTGGCATATGCTTTATATCCGGCTTTACCATAATTAAGTTCTTTACCATCGGTATCAGTCCATTGACCTGCGCTTGTAGCATTAGTAGGGTCTTTAGCCATATAAACATTTTTGTGTGGTTCTTGAACTTTTTGATTAAGTTTTTGTTTATTTGTGGAAATCTTGGCACCACCAACAAAGTGTCTAGATGTTTGTCGGTTGGTATTTTTAATACAAAATGCTTCGTCCGCTTTAGGTTTCAATACTGCACCAGTAGTTTTGATATATCTATTAGGGCCCATTTTATGGAATTTTTCGGGTTTCTTTTTAATAACATCACCAACCTTTCCACGTTCATCATTATTACGTTTACCAGTAATGACACGTCCTTTATATTGTAATTTCTGATTATTTTTTGTTCTTAATTGGTCAACATTTTTGGGTTTCATTAATTCTTGTATTTCAAATTGTTGATAACCTCCTGTACCTTCTTCACCATAATTTTGACCTAATCCAGGTGCTACACGAACTTGTTCAAATGGCAATTCACTTTGTCTTTTGTTGGTTTGCCAATAACGTTCTTTCATTTGCTCATCCATATTTGGGGAACCATTTACATAACTTAAATTGCTAGTGGGTTTAAAAAAAGGTTTATTTTCTTGTTTTTTATATGTAAATTCCGAATTACCATTTGATTCTAAAAGGCGATTAGGTATAGATAAGTCTCGGGTGCTCTGGGTTACACCTTTTCCAAAAAAAGGTTCCATAATTTGTCCATCACTACGAGTTTTAAATTTATCCTTGGATATTTTTAATCCAGAAAGAGAACTTACGACTTCATTGGACATTTCTGTTATATTTGGTTTGATTGGTTTAATGGTTGATGCTATATAATCATTTTTAGCGTTATTTCTCTTCGCTACTTGCTGTTCTATTTTTTCGCCATCTATAACTTGTGATAATGTATTGCTCATAAATGTTTCCTTTTTTTCTTCTTTTGTTTCTTCATTTTCTTGTTCCTTTTTATTGGTAATTAGATAACCGATACCTAATAATCCTATAGTAGCAAGTATTTCGCTCATTATTATATATTTATATAATAATATTTAAAAAAAAATAGAAATACTTATATTACTATTAATATGTATACTAAGGAATATTTTACGAATATTAAAATGTCCTCATTTAATTCTAGTATTCCTGAAGAATTACAAGAAATTATGAGTGAAATCGACAAGATACTTTTTAAAGACCAAGCAAATGATTGGAGAAATAAACCTAAACCGAATTTTTTAAAAAAAAACAATGATGACGAAATAGAAGTATTTAAACATGACCTTAATGGATGTTTAAATAAATTGAGTTTGGGTAATTTTGAACAATTATATCCTAAAATAAGTGAATTGATGGAAAAATACGATAATTGGGAATATTTTATTGAGTTGTTATTTAGTAAATCTATAATTCAACCAATTTTTTGCCCTATTTATGTTAAACTTCTTAAAAAAACTAATCATACCGAAATGATTATGGAATTACTAGAAAGTAAAATAAAAAGTTATGAAGAAATTTTATCAAATACCCAGATTCTCGATAATAGTGAATTAAATTATGATGAATTCTGTCAAAATAATAAAAATAAAATTATTAAAGGTGGGTATTCACAATTTATAGGAGAACTTTATATGTTTGACTTATGTAAATATAAAAGAATACTAAAAAATATTACTCTGTTTGTTAAAAATATTGAAAATAACGACGAAACAATAGAAGATAATATTATTTGTTTGGATAAACTTACACGAACAATCAAGGGTGCCATGAATATTCACGATAAAGATAACTTAAAAAAATCCATAGAAACTATAATAAAAACAAATGTGACATTATCAAAACGTCTCAAATTTAAATTGATGGATTTAGTCGATATCATAAAAATCTAAGGATGAAGCATATATCTTTATTTCTTCCTTTAATTTTAATATATTACTATCGTTTTCAATATCTACATTGAAATCTACAAGTTTTTTCCCATATTTATCTTGTCGGTCTATACAAATATTTACACATTCTTTTAACCATAATGCTAATTTATTCCATCCTTCATGGTTCATACTACGAGTAGTCATACAACTTGTACCTATCCGTATTCCAGATGGACTTAAAGCTGATTTGTCGCCATATACTGTGTTTTTATTTAATGATATATTGGCTAATTCACACACTCGTTCCATTTTTGAACCACTTATTTTAAATGGTTTAAGATCTATTAAAAGCAAATGGCAATCGGTACCTTTAGTAGATAGGTCAAAACCCAATTCCATCAATCTTTCTCCTAAATATTTAGCATTTTCTTTAACATTAGTTATATATTTTTTATATTCATCTGTATTGACTTCTTTCAATTGAAATGCCAAAGCAGCTATTTGATGATTATGAGGACCACCTTGAACACCTGGAAATACCGATTCATTTATTTTTTTATACAAGTCGTTTTCCTTTTTTGCGAAAATCATAGCACTTCTAGGTCCTCGTAATGTTTTATGAGTAGTAGTTGTAACAACATCACAAACTTCAAAGGGATTATTCATTAATCCGTGAGCTATAAAACCATTAATATGTGATATATCAGCCAACATGTAACAATCACACATTCTACGAATTCTATCATAATCTATATCACGTGGATAAGCACTACCACCACATATTACCAATTTAGGATTATTTTCTTTTATTATTTGTTCTATGTGATCGTAATCAATATACCCATCTTCTTTTATTGTATATGAAACTGAATTGTAAAATACACTTGATATGTTAATTTTTTTGGTAGGTGTTTGGAAACCGTGAGATAAATGACCACCGCTATATAAATCTAATCCCATAATGGTATCACCAGGAGAAAGCATACCATTAAAAGCAGCAATATTAGCAATACTACCAGAATATGGCTGAACGTTGACACCCCATATTGAATCGTCTAGACTAAATGCTTCTAATGCTCTTTTTTCACATAATGATTCAATTTCATCTATTACTTCATTACCTCCGTAATATCTTTTATATGGGCGACCTTCCGAATACTTATTCGTTAAAATACTTCCTAAACAACTTATAACCCCCTTGGATGTAAAGTTTTCTGAAGCAATAAGTTCTATATTTTCGCGTTGTCTATTTTTTTCTTTATTTATCAAGTTAACTAATGTGACGTCTTTATTTAATTCCGAATTCATTATGTTTTTATACATACAAAAAAAATGTGGTGATTTAATTTTCGCGTAAAACGATTAAAATTATTCATTTTACTATTTAAGTACTACTTTTCTTAAATTACATATAATGGAGAGTTTTATTAATAATAATTTAGATAATCTCGTTAAGATATATATTCAAGAAAGACAAGCAACAAAGAATGAATTGGGTGTGCTTTATTTAGAAACCGATAATAATGAGATGAAAGTAAAGTATTTACCTCTTAGTAATCCGTATTTATCCGATGAAATACGGGAAGATATTCAAAGTAAAAACAATAACCGAAATAGCAATATGTTTATTGTGTTTGATAAACAATTAATGGTTATGGATTTGGAGAAATATAAAACAAACTAATTTGTTTAATTATATTAATGGTCATTTTATTTATATTTTTATTTATATTATTATTTGTATTTTTAGCAGTACAACATAATATTTACGAAAGTTTTCTCAGTTATAAAAGATGTGAAAAGAAACCTTTAAAGGGTATTACTAAGGAATTAATGGATAAATATGACATTGCCGAAGCCCAAGAAACTGAAGCTTGGGATATCTATATACCGTGTGGTTATACTGGAATAGAGAAAGAATTGAAAACTTTAGATATAATGAACGAAAAGCAAAAAATATTTGGGATAGATGGTTGTGATAAAATAGTCTCTAAGAATAATTTATGGAGAGAAATGAAAAACGAATATGGTTTAAATGGGGCTTCTAATATTATGCCTACAACTTATTTATTAGATGACGTAAAAGATATGGATATGTTCAAAAAAAGGTTCAATAAAGAAAACGTGTATATTCTTAAAAGAAATCTTCAAAGAAAAAGAGGTATTAAACTATCAAATAATTACTACGATATAATTAATAGTACATATAATAACTATAAGTTAGTTCAAGATATGAAAGAATCTTACTTAGTTAATGAAAGAAAATTTAATATTAGACTATATTTATTGATAGTTTGTTCAAAAGACCAAATAAATGTTTATTTACATAAGCGTAACAAGTTGCTTTATACTAAAGATAAAATAAATAGACAAGATAGATTGGATTTCAATTCAAATATTACTAATAGTTACGATGTAGCCGGAGATATTTATGATACCCATCCTTTTGATGTTCCTGAATTGGAAAAATTAACTAATGATTCAAAAATTACTAAACAAATTAAGGAAAAAATTACTATGTTTTCAAAAGTAATTGTATTACCATTAAATAAAAATAGTAAAATTAAAAATAACACTAAATTTCAATTGTTTGGTGTTGATGCTATTTATGATAAAAATGGAGAAGTATATTTTCTTGAAGTAAATAAAGGTCCTGATATGATTCCTAAAGATAATCGTGATAAAAAAATGAAAACAAAGATTATAAATGATACATTATCTAAAGTAGATATAATAGACGATGAATATAATGATTTTGAATTAGTCTATAATATTTGAAATTTATAGTTTATATTTTATATCTTTGAAGATTAATAATTTTTATTATTAACAATTTTCTATAATTTCATTAAATATTAATCATAGTATAATTTATGGAAGTATTTATCAATTTTTATATATTGAGTATCTTGAAAAAAACAAAGTATGACACTATCAAAGACAATTCTTTTGATGATATGTGTGGTTTTATGATGAATAAAAATAACTTAAAAAAATATAAACTATTACTAAAATTATTAGGAATAGGAAATATACATATTAAGAAATTTATGAGTATTTTTATGCTACACTATTTTCCTAAAGAAACAATGACTTTACAAGATGGATTTTTGAGCAAGAAACTCGAAAACTATTCAAGTAATATTATTAAATATCTTAATAAATTCTTGCTTAATAATTGCTTTGTTGGTTTATATAAATTCTTGTTAATAGAAAATATTAAACTATATATAAATACTTACGATGTATGGATTAAGGCCGATAAATTGTTTCTAATTAAGGAACTATATCAAAAATATTTTAAACAAGAAAAATTTATTAATGAAACTAAAAATATAAAACCAGCAATTAAGGAAAATGCGATATATATGCGAGATAAAATACTCGGGAAAATTCAATTGCTTACACCAGAAGGATTTAAATTGAATTTTGAACTTAATGAAATATACTTGAAAGTATTTGCTTATGAATTAGAAAATGGGAATTACGATAAATTACTAGAAACATTAGAACACATCAAAAATCTTTTAAAACCTATGGTTCCTAATCGGCCAGATATACATAAAGAAATAGATGAACGTATTGATATTGAATGGTTAAAGGGTATCTTTAATAACGAAGCATTTGATGATTTATTCATATTGAATCTATTTACCTTTCTTTTTAGTATGCTAGAGAGGTTCCAAGCACAAGCTGATGACGCAGAAACAGAACAATGGAAAACAGAAACATTGAAAATATTATATGAAAATAAACCACTATATAGTTTCATACCTGGATTTTTTGAAAAATACATTGATAAACTCAAACAAATATATACAAGTATAAATAATCTAAAGGATTTTCTAGGAAATAATAAATAGTAAATATGTGCGGAATTTTCACAATATTTGGTAACACGAACGACTATTCAAGGACTGAACTTTTAAATTGTTCCAATAAAATACGTCATAGAGGACCAGATTGGAGTGGAAATAGAATTAATGAAGTATGTGGTATGTTTCACGAACGACTTTCCATTAATGGATTAAATAATGGACACCAACCGATTGTTTCTAATAATCAAAAGTTTATATTGTGTGTTAATGGAGAAATATATAATTATAAAGAATTAAGAAATACAGAATGTTCTTCCTATAATTTCAATACAGATTCAGATTGTGAAGTCATCATACCCCTTTATATTAAATATGGTGGATCTTGTGTCAAAAAATTAGACGGAATATTCTGTTTCACGTTATATGATGTAGACAATAACACATTATTTATTGCTCGGGATAGAATTGGTATTAATAGTCTCTATTATGGTTTCGACAAACATAAAAATTTATTTGTTGGGTCTGAGGCAAAAACAATGCCAATGGTAGAAAGTATTAAAGAATTTCCACCAGGTAATTACTTTATATGTAAATTAAATGAAATATATAAACCATCGATTGATCTAATTAGCAATTATTACGATATTATGGATTATAATAAATTTAACGATTGTCTAGATGAAACTAATCAATTAGTTTCCGTTCACGATATGCTTGTATCTTCGGTGCGAAAAAGGCTAATGTGTGAAGTTCCATTTGGTGTATTATTAAGTGGTGGTTTAGATTCTAGTTTGATTGCTTCTATAACCACTAAACTTATTAGAGAAAATCCGGAATTAAGTTCGTTTGGACATAAACTCCATACATTTTCAATAGGTCTTGAAGGTGCTCCCGATTTGAAATATGCGAAAATTGTTGCTGAACATATTGGTAGTACTCATCACGAATTTCAGTTCACAATTAACGATGGATTAGATGCTATTGAAAATATCATTTATCATTTAGAAACGTATGATGTTACAACTATTAGAGCAAGTATACCAATGTATTTGCTTTCACGAAAAATAAAAGCAATGGGTATTAAGATGGTATTATCAGGTGAAGGAGCAGATGAATTATTAGGAGGATATTTATATTTCCATCAGGCTCCAAATGATATTGAATTCCATAGTGAGTGTATTAGTCGTGTAAGAGATCTTCATTATTTCGATTGCTTACGAGCAAATAAATCAACTATGGCTTGGGGACTTGAAGTAAGGGTTCCCTTCTTAGATAAGGATTTTATAGATGTGTCATTACCTATTCATCCACAATTAAAAAAGAAGAATAAAATAGAAAAATATGTATTACGAAAGGCTTTTGATAGAGATGATTATCACTATTTGCCAGAAAGTATATTATGGCGCCAAAAGGAACAATTTAGTGATGGTGTTGGTTATTCGTGGATTGATAGTATTAAACAACACGCAGTTTCATCAATAAGCGATGAACTATATGAAGAAATTAAGACATTGTGTCCAGATGTTACTAATCGCGAAGAAGCATATTATAGGAATGTTTTTAATAAACGTTTTCCAGTGAAAAATGAATTTGTAAGGCGGTGGGTTCCTAAGATGACTTGGGACGGTGTTTCATATGACCCGTCTGGTCGTGCTCAGAAAATTCATAATGATGCTAATCATTAAATAATATTATCATATTATTACAATAATAAATTTATTAATCCCATCATAACTATTATAACACTATCACGATTCTCTTTTAATTTATTATATAATTGATCACCTACAAACGGTAATTCTTTCACTACTTTTTCATTATTTTCTATATATGATAGTATAAAAAAACCAATTGCTATTGATATTCCCATTTTCAATAGTGCCATTTTAATAATTAAAACAAAAAAATAATAGTTAAACAGCCATAGATGCTTTAATTGACGGATATGGCCTATAACCAACTAATTTTAAATCTTCATATGTAAATTCATTTATATCTTTTTTCTTATTAAGAACGACCACTTTTGGAAAGGGTCTAGGTGGTCGTGATATATTTTCAATTGCTTGTTCTTTATGATTGGTATATAAATGTGTATTCCCTGTAATAACTGTTAATATCCCAGGAGTATAATCAATACCTTCAATATTACACAATAAATGAACCAATAAAGCTCCTGTACACACATTCCAATTATTGGCTAAAAAGAAATCTGAACTTCGAATATAAATCATTAAATCTAATTTGTTTTCTAACGTGTTCACGTAAAACTGGTATTTACATAAACAAGGTGGTAGTGCCGCTTTATGAAGTGTGCTACAATTCCACAAATCAATAATAATCCTTCTTGAATTAGGATTATTTTTAAGCAAATTGATGACATTATCTAATTGATCATAACCTTGACCAGCATAATCATCATCACACGTTTTATAGGTTGCTCCATAATGGCGGAAATTAAATCCATATGTTTCTCCGAGGTCTCCTTCAGGGTAATGAGACAATCCAGCATTATCAAGGAATTCACGGCTTGTATTACCATCCCAAATATTAACATTATTTTCCTGTAGAATTTTATTACTAGTTTTTCCCGATAAGTAAAACATAAGTTCTTGGAAAATGCCACGGAAAAATTGGCGCCGAGTTGTTAGCATTGGGAAAGTATCACTTAGGTCATATTTGAACATTTTTCCAAATACACTATATGTGCCAGTTCCGGTTCTATCACCATTTTCTATACCGCTTGTAATTAATTCATTTAATGTTTCGATGTATTTACATTCTTCCGTGTTTTTCCAAACAAAATCTTCTCGGAACCCATTCCCATAGAAATCGCGATTAGTGTAAACTAATTTCCTGTAATAGGTTCCAGTTTCTTCTTGGATTTTTGAAACATCGGTTAATTCATAATTATCATTAATTTTAGGAAAGAATTTATCGCAATCATATTTTTCATAAACTTCTGTGGCGTATATTTTTTCACAATCTTCGCGTTTAATCGCTTCATTATAGATTTCAGAGCCACCTATTACAAAGATATTCTCTTTATTCACCATATCCATATTATTTACTTCACATAGTGCTTCATCTAATGATTTATATGAAAACGCGTCTTCATAAATAGTATCACTTCGTGTTAAAACTACATTAATACGATTCGGTAATGGTTTCTTTGGTAGGCTGTCCCATGTTTTACGACCCATTATAACAACATTCTTCAATAGTGGGTCATTCGTATATGTTGTGACTTTCTTAAAATAACTTAATTCACTTTTGATAAACCAAGGTATGGTATTATCCTTTCCGATTCCGTTTTTAGTATCAAACGCAACAATGATTTTCATGATTATTATTGTTGTAATATAATTAAAAATAAAAACTTTAAATTTAAATCAAATTTAATAATATCCATATTGCTGTGGCGCATAAGAATTGCCTTGTA
>ENA-UZWU01001709-UZWU01001709.1-metagenome-genome-assembly--contig:-Day-4--1m-contig-1709_pt1 | contig 18620 bp, 16 predicted proteins | sample MGYA00260345_ERZ794905 | MGnify/ENA metagenome assembly ERZ794905
GAGTTCGCTGCTGCTGATGCTGGTCTACAAACTCAGATCGACGGACGTGTCCAGAAGTCTGGCGATTCAATGACTGGTGACCTAGCAATGGGTGGAAACAAAGTTTCCGGTGTTGCAAACGGTACAGACGCTGCTGATGCAGTCAACAAAGGTCAGTTGGATGCGGGACTTGCTGCACAGCACATCTCTCAGTTCGACACTGACGATCTTGTTGAAGGTGATAAGAAGTTCTTCTCTGACGCACTTGCTCGTGCTGCTATCTCTGTCACAGACGTAGATGGTGAAGGTAATGTATCTTACGACAATACTTCAGGTGTTCTATCAGTATCAACTGGTAAAGCATTCCTAGAGTTAGAAGATGTCGTAGAAACAACATTCACTGGACACGAAGGATTTGTCCCACGTGTTAAGTCTGATGGTTCTGGAATTGAATTCCTAGACCCAACTCAGTTGGCATTTAACGATGCTAAGAGACAGACAATCAACGGTGATGGTGCGCAGACTACATTCGCACTAGACTTCTACACTCAAGAAGCTAACGCAATGGTATTCGTTGGTGGTGTTATTCAAGATCCATCGATCCACTACACTGTCGATGCTGCGAATCAGCAGATTACCTTTATGGCGGCTATCCCAGTTGGAACACAAGCGGTTGTAATCGCTCAGTCTACTAACTCGGTTGGTGTACTAGATCCTAAGTCTGTTGGTCTTGAAACTCTTGCTGATAACATCAAGGTCTTTGAGCAAGGTAATGACGTAGTCGCTGGAACTTCAGCAACTGTCGTATCTGCGTTCAACAAGTCATCATATCGTTCTGCTAAGTACATTGTTACAGTAGAGAATGGTGGCGAGTTTGAGACTCGTGAGTGTCTAGTCGTCCACGACGGAACTGATGCATCGATCGTTGAATACGGTATCGTATTCACTGGTTCATCTGTACTAGGTGACACAGACGTACAAGTTAACGGTGCAAGTATTGAACTAACGTATACTGCCGTATCGGCAGGTGCTGTGGTTTCAGTATCAACAACATATGTTGACGCCTAATAACAACTTTACAATAGCCGGGGGAGAGATCAGCTCTCCCCCTCAATCAAAATTCTAAAAGGTAAACAAAATGTCTACAAATAAGAAATTTAGAATACAGAACGGAGCCGATATCCACGGTGGTGGACTTTCTATCGATGACGTTGTTGTAATCGGTGCAGACGGTAAAGTTGTTCCTGCTGCTATTGCCGATGCTGTTGCGGGTCTGACTTCTACTGACATCGCAGATCTACAAGCACAAGTAAGTACAATTTTGGGTACTTCTCCAGAGACTCTGGATACCCTACAAGAAATCGTTGCGGCATTTGAAAATGCTGATAGCACTTTAACAGGTTCTGTTGCTCAGAACGCAGCTGACATCGCAACAATCAACACTACTCTAACGAACGGTGTTGCAACACCAACAGACGTTGCTGGACTACAAACTCAAGTAACTGGTAACGACTCAGACATCGCAGCTAACACTGCGGCAATTGCTGCTCAAAACTCACGTACTGCTGGTATCAGCACATCTTCAGGTTCAACTGACATTCAGATGACTGCTGAACTTGACATGGACGACAACAACATCAAGAACGCTAATGATGTTTACGCTGCTCGTGGTTTCATTGACGCGATTGAAACAGATAACCTAAAAGTGCAACTTGGAACAGTCGATTTCGAAGGTTCTACAGTTTACTTCGGTCAATCAAACGTCGGTGGTCTAGGTTCTACAATCAACGATCAAGTTGATGTGCACCTAAACACTTCTACTGCAAATCAGAATGAGTTCTTGAAGTGGAACGGTACGGACTACGAGTTCACTGATTACATTCAAGGTCGTATTGCTTCTAACCAAGTCGTAGTTGAAGGAACACTAAAGACAGAAGTGCCAGGATCAACTATTGATTGGCAAGATGGTCTAGTACACTTCGGTGGTTCGGAAGTAATTGTTGACACTCCAACTGCTGCAACTCATGCTGCCAACAAATCTTATGTTGATGGTGTTGTTGCTGCTACAGTAGATGCTGCTCCTGCCGCACTAGACACTTTGAACGAACTAGCTGCTGCTCTTGGAGATGATGCAAACTTTGCATCTTCAGTAACTTCGTCTATCGCAACTAAGGCAGATGATGCCGCAACTACTGCTGCTCTTGCAACTAAGGCAACTGTAACAGATGTTGATGCAATAGACACTTTACTAGGAAAAACAGAGGTTGCATATTACGAATCTATGTATTCCGCAAGAGGCCTAGGGGGGTCATCATCTTCTTCTCATAGTGCATCACAAATCGGATTTGACGGTGGAACCTCAGCAGATACACTGAGAACTTCTATACATTCTCAAATAAGTTCTGTCTCAGGAGTCCGTAGAGTTGAATTCTTGAATAATGGAACAGTAACATATGGTTTTGTATCACCTAATGATATAACATCTACTACCCAGTACAATTCCACAGTGACTCGAGGAGAACTAGTTCTAAGAACAAATGGTTCAAATGTAGGTACTGGAGATCCAGATGCGATACATACCAATGTATACGGAACTCAGTATAGCACTTCTGTCCCATCAAGTCAACAAAACGGTTCTGGTGTAGTAACACCAGCTAGCGGTCATTGGCCATCATTTGACACTGTAAAGGTCTACGATAGCTCTGGTGTCCAGTCCGAAGTTACATACTCTGAGTACTTAACTGGTAACGGTTTTGACTCAACTGGTCAACCAGCAGGTTCTGTTAGTTTTGATACTTCATCATCAACAGTTTCTGGTGCGATTAACGAACTACACACTGAACTGAATGCACTATCTTCAACTCAGTCTGGTGACCAGTCTAATCTGCAATCACAGATTACTGCTGAAACATCAGCAAGAACAACTGCGGACTCGACATTACAATCTTCCATAGATTCAGAAGTTGCTCGCGCAACGGCTGCGGAAGGTGTTCTTACCACTGCCGTTTCTGATGAGACATCTGCAAGAACATCTGCTGATACAACTCTTCAGTCTAATATTGATACAGTAAGTGGACGTGTTGATACGATTCTAAATGGTTCTTCTACATCACTAGATACTATTGTTGAGGTTGTTTCTGCATTTGAGAACGCAGATAGTGACCTACAGACATTAATATCATCTAATGCTGGATCACACGCAACAAATGCAACTGCTATCTCTACTGAAACAACACGTGCAACAACTGCGGAAGGTGTTAATGCTGCCGCAATCTCTGCTGAGACTACTGCAAGAGAAAGTGCTGTAACATCTGCTATCTCGACTGCAAGTTCTGATGCAACGACTAAGGCAGATGCTGCTGAAGCGGATGCTATCGCAACTGCCTCTGCGGATGCAACTAGTAAGGCAAATGCTGCACAGTCTGCCGCTATCTCTACTGCATCTTCTGATGCGACTGCGAAAGCAAATGCTGCACAGTCTGCCGCTGAAGCGACTGCTTCTGCGGATGCAACAACTAAATCGGATGCTGCACAGTCTGCCGCAGCTGTTGATGCAACTACTAAAGCAGATCAAGCAGAAGCAGATGCGAAAGCGTATGCTGACCAAGTTGTTGCTTCTACTGTAGATGCCGCACCGGATGCATTGAATACTCTTAATGAGTTGGCTGCTGCATTGGGTGACGATGCAAACTTCGCATCAACTGTTACTACTTCAATCGCAACTAAGGCAAATCAAACTTCACTAGACGCAGAAACATCTGCACGTAGTACTGCTGACTCAGGTCTTCAGAGCAACATTGATGGTGAAGAAACTGCACGTATTGCTGGTGATAGTGATCTACAGTCTGCAATCGATAGTCTAACTTCAACTCAGTCTGGTGACGTATCTGGTCTACAAGCACAGATTACTGCGGAAGCAGGACGTGCGGCAAGTGCGGAAGCAGTCAACGCTGCGAATATCGTGTCAGAAACATCTGCACGTACTTCTGCTGATGCTGCTCTAGAGTCTGACATCATTGGTCTACAGAATCAGGTCGGTACCATTATTTCTGGTTCCCCTGCATCTCTAGACACACTGGTTGAGATTGTATCTGCATTTGAAACTGCTGACGCATCTCTATCTGGTGTTATCACTGCAAACGGTGGTCGATTGACTACTGCTGAAAACAACATCACTGCACTTGAAACAGACCTAACGTCTGAAGAGTCTGCACGTGGTGCTGGTGATGTTGCACTAGGTTTAAGATTAGATTCTGATAAGTCTGCAATAGATACTGCTCTTGCTACTGAAACAAGTGCTCGTATTGCTGGTGACGCAAGTCTACAGTCTGCAATTGATGCTGAAGAAACTTCTCGTATTGCTGGTGACGCAAGTCTACAGTCTGCAATTGATGCGTTGACTAGTTCATCTAACACTGCGATCTCTTCAGAGACTACTGCAAGAACATCTGCTGTATCCACTGAAACAAGTGCTCGTATTGCTGGTGACGCAAGTCTACAGTCTGCAATTGATGCTGAAGAAACTCGTGCGACAAATGCGGAGTCTGGTCTACAGACTCAGATTTCTAACATCTTGTCTAACACAGATGCAACTGCATTGAACTCTCTCGCAGAGATTGTTACAGAGTTCCAGAATGCTGACAGCACCCTAACAGGTGTAGTTGGTGGTCACGGTACTCGACTAACTTCTCTAGAGTCTGGTGTATCAGCAATTGAGTCGTGGACTACAGATAACCTAAGTGAAGGCACTAACAAGTTCTGGACTCCAGAACGTACTAAGTCAGTCCTAACTGGTGGTCTATGTATCACTTATAACTCAACAACTGGTGAGATTAAGATTGACGAAACAGAAGCTGCTACAGCATTACACGTTGCTTCTTCTGGAGATGCTAATGCATTAGGTAATGAATCACCTTCGCACTACCGTATCGATGTTTATGATGTAAACGGTACTATCGTTAACTAATCTAGGTTTTTACCAAGATATAAGGGGGACTTCGGTCCCCCTTTTTTTTATATTTTATTTTCATATAAATAAATGTATAAATAGTAAGTAACAACATTGGAATGTATTCATGTATTCAACTAGCAAAGAAGAATTGATGGACTATTGTTTACGTGCTCTAGGGCACCCAGTAGTCGAAGTCAATATAGACGAAGAACAACTTGACGATCGTATAGATGAGGCGTTACAGTGGTTTCGTGAACACCACCCTGATGGTTCTAGACGATACTACTTAAAACACCAATTGACCCAATCAGACATCGACAATCAAACTGTCGATTTAGCCGACAATCTAGACCTTACTGCCGTAGTTCGCATGATACCCATGAGTTTTAGTAATGCCCACTCTGGTTGGTTCAGTGATGCATGGCAATTGATGGCATACACTATCTCTGATTTTACTAGAAGTGGTGGTATTCTCGGTGACCTTGCACACTACGAACAGATGCAACAAAATCTATCACTATTAGATATGAAACTAGGTGGAACTCCACAAATCACATTTGATAGACAATACAATCGTGTTAACTTACATGTTTCGAAAACGAACCTTAAAGTAGATGACTATGTTATCTTTGAGGTTTATGGTATCCGTAATCCGGACGAAACGGTTAACGAATACAATTCACTATGGAATCATCGATTCCTAAAAGAATATGCAACCGCATTGATCAAACGTCAGTGGGGTTCAAATTTAATTAAGTTTGATGGCATGACACTACCAGGTGGTGTAACGGTCAATTCACGTCTCATCTATGAAGATGCCCTTGCGGACATTGAAAGAATCATGGAGAGGTTCCGTAACGAAGAAGACGAAGGTCCTATGTTCTTCATGGGGTAAGACATGGCTATCAATCCATATATTAGCACAAAGTATAGACCGGAACAAAATCTTTACGAAGATCTTTTAATCGAAGCTATCCAATTCTATGGTCAAGACGTATATTACTTGCCTAGAGAGATTGTCGAAAGAGAAGAAATCTTCCTCGATAGTATCCAGTCACAGTTTTCTGACGCATACAAAGTTGAAGTCTACGTTGAGAACGGAGATTCTTTTGATGGTGAGGGAGACCTATTCACTAAGTTTGGTATCGAACTGAGAGACCAAGCAACCTTTGTTATCGCACGTCGTCGATGGAGAGAACTAGTCGGTGACCGTCTTGCGGATAATCAATTCCGTCCAAGAGAAGGTGATGTAATTTATCTTCCGTTGTCGGAATCATTATTCGAAGTCAAGAAAGTCGAGACTGAGTCTCCTTTCTACCAGTTATCCCAATTACCACAGTTCCGTATGACTTGCGAACTATTCGAGTTCTCGGACGAAGACTTCGACACTGGTATTGCCTCTATCGATCAAGTGGAAAAAGAGTCTGCATTCCAATACGAACTCACTATGGATGGTACCGGAGAATCAGAGTACTATACGGTGGGTGAGACTGTTTCTCAAGACTTCACAGATTACCAGATTGAAGGTGAGGTCACATACTGGAATCACGAAACTAGATTACTCAAGATTGCGCACACTGGTGCCGATGATGGCAACTATCATGTGTGGTCATCAGACCAGCCAATCGTAGGAAGTAATGCCTCCCTTACTCCAGTATCTTTGGATGAAGGTATAAATGAAATCCAACCACTCTCACAGAATAAAGTGTTTAGTGATTTTGCAAATGATTTTGTGGACTTTTCTGAGTCCAATCCATTCGGAGATTTATCACCATGATGGGAGGACACTTCTACCATAAACGTGTTCGTACTTGCGTTGCCGTATTCGGTTCAATGTTTAATGATCTACATGTTTTGAGAACAGACTCAGCAGGTAAGGTATTGTCACAAGTGAAAGTGCCTTTATCTTATGCACCCAAGAGGTCTTTCATAGAACGTCTAGAAGAAATGACTAACGGGGAAGAAGCTGAACGTAGAGTTGCTATTAAACTTCCACGCATGTCATTTGAGATTACTTCTATTGCATATGACCCGACACGTCAATTACCTAAAGTCAATGGATTTGGCACAGTTGTCGCATCGGACACAGGGTCTAAGAGAAAGGTGTATGTCGGTGTTCCGTATAATGTAGGTTTTTCACTATCTGTGTATGCTAAGTCACAGGATGATGCACTCCAAGTTGTAGAACAGATTATACCATATTTCGCACCACAATACACCTTGACGGTAAAACCATTTGCTGACCAACCAGATATTAAGGAAGATGTACCTGTCATATTATCAGGACTAGATTTCCAAGATGACTTCGAAGGACCAGTAGAACAGAGACGTACTATTATATACACTCTCAATTTTGAGATGAAAGTTAACTTCTATGGTCCAGAACTTACGTCCCCAATAATCCGTGAGGTAAATACTAATTTAAATCTTCTGTCTCCGGAGGAAGAGGAACTTCTTATAGAAACTATAAATACTACACCAGACCCCATCGATGTGAGTTCGGACGGTGATTATGGATTTAACACTGAGATAATTTTCCAGAATAGTTAGGAAATATATTATGAAAGATCAGATTAAACCACCTGCCATCTTAGATGATGAGCAGAAGAAGAACTTTGTTCATGAGCAAGACTATGAGTACTCTCGTGACACTTATTATGACCTAATTGAAAAAGGTCGTGAGTCTCTAGAACTCATGATAGAAGTCGCACGTGAGAGTGAACACCCCCGTGCGTTTGAAGTTCTTTCTGGTATGATCAAAGGCATCGCAGATGTCAATGATAAGTTGATGGATCTCAACAAGAAACAGAAAGAACTCACCAAAGAAGACAAACCGACAGACTCAACCACCAATAATAATCTATTCGTCGGTTCTACTACAGACCTTCAGCGTATGCTGTTGGGAGATGAGAAAGTAATTGATCAAGACTCAGATGAATGACATCCTATACTAAGAATTCCTATCTAGGTAACCCACAGGTCAAACGTGACGGGGTCGCAGAAGAGTGGGACAAAAAGAAACTTCGAGAATATCGCAAGTGTATGAAAGACCCAGCATATTTCTGTAAGAAGTATGTTAAGGTAGTGCATCTGGACAAAGGACTTGTTCCGTTCAAACTATACGATTATCAAGAGAAGATGTTTGATCACTTTAACGATAATAGATTCTCTATTGTTCTTGCCTGTCGTCAGTCAGGTAAGTCTATCTCATCCGTAGGATACCTTTTATGGTATACCTTATTTCATCCAGAGAAAACCATTGCAATTCTTGCAAACAAAGGTGCCACCGCACGTGAGATGTTATCTCGTGTGACTCTCATGTTAGAGAACTTGCCGTTCTTCTTGCAACCAGGATGTAAAGCACTCAACAAGGGTTCTATCGAATTCTCTAATAACTCTCGCATCATTGCGGCCGCAACATCCGGATCATCTATTCGTGGTATGTCGGTCAACCTTCTATTCCTAGATGAGTTTGCGTTCGTAGAGAATGCCGCAGAGTTCTACACATCTACATACCCAGTAATCTCATCCGGTAAAGATACAAAGGTTATCATAACAAGTACTGCCAATGGTATTGGTAACACATACCAAAAACTCTGGGAAGGTGCAGTACAAAAGGTCAATGAGTATAAACCATTCCGTGTGGACTGGTGGGATGTTCCTGGCCGTGATGATAAGTGGAAAGCACAAACAATTGCTAATACATCCCAACTACAATTTGACCAAGAGTTTGGTAATACTTTCTTTGGTACTGGTAACACTCTTATTGAGGGTCAAGTGCTCCTCGACTTACGTGCTAAAGAACCTAAACGTAGACTAGAGGGTGGTGACTTATTAGTTTATGAAGAACCGATACTAGAACATCAGTATATCATGACTGTTGATGTTTGTCAAGGAAGAGGACAAGATTATTCTACTTTTAACATAATCGATGTTTCGGTACAACCGTTTAAACAAGTTTGTGTATATAGGAACAACAGAATATCACCGATACTATATCCTAATATTATATACAAGTATGCAACACTATACAATGAGTCTTATGTTGTCGTAGAGAATAATGACCAAGGTATGGTAGTATGCGTGGGTCTTTATCAAGACCTTGAGTACGAGAACATCCACCTAGAGTCTGCGGTCAAAGCAGATGCTATCGGTATTCGTATGGACAGAAAAGTGAAGAGGATGGGGTGTTCTTCTATTAAGGATATTATTGAAAATCACAAACTGGATATTGTTGATGAAAATACTATCATGGAGGTATCAACGTTCATATCAAAAGGGACATCATTTGAGGCAAGTGATGGTAATCATGATGACTTAATGATGAACCTCGTGATGTTTGGATATTTTGTGGGAACTCAGTCATTTGGTAATGTTGCTGACGTGGATATCAAACAGATGTTATTTGATCAACGCATGAAAGAAATTGAGGACGATATACCACCGTTTGGAATCATCGATGATGGTAGTGATTATATTGCTCCTTCAGATTTGTCTGACCCATACAGCATGGATTGGACTGATTATAACCCCAATGAATGGTAAATTTCCGGAAAGTATAAATAGATACATTGATTTATTTTCCGTATTATGTTTAACTTATTATACCTTAACTAAAAGGACACTATTATGACTCTTAAATTCTCCGAGTCACCAGCAGTTCAGATAAAAGAAATTGATCTAACAGGAACAGTTCCTGCGGTCACTTCTACGACTGGCGCTATTGTAGGTGACTTTAATTGGGGACCAGTAAACACACCTGTTCTAGTCGGCAACGAATCTGAACTGGCTGCTGTTTTTGGCACTCCAAATATGGGTGATGCGTACTCCGGAGATTTTCTCTCCGCTTCGTATTTCCTAAAATACTCTTCTTCTCTCTATGTTGTTCGTGCCGGTAGTGATGATCAATCAGAGGCAACGTTAACCCCATTTACCGCAAAGTATCCAGGTGAACTTGGAAACAATATTCTAGTCTCTGTTGCTGGGGGAACGGAATTTTCAGGATGGGATTACAAATCGAAATTCACATCATCTCCAGACGATGCTAAACACGAGATCCACCTCATTGTTGTTGACAGTTCAACTACTCCACACACGGTTCTAGAACAGTTCGAATTTTTGTCTGTTGAACAAGGTGCTAAACTAGACAACGGATCTAACAACTTTGTACTTGACGTTATTAACGCACAGTCATCTTGGGTAACTGTTGACACAGTAGACTTCGACGATGGTACGGGTACGGGTAATATAGACTCAGCACCTATCTTAGGCAATTTCCAATTGACAGGTGGTGAAAGTAACGGACAACTCACACAAAGTGAGTACACTTTAGGATACGATTTATTCAAAAATAAAGAAGAAGTTCAAATCGATTTCCTAATCGCACCAGCTGGTGCACAGTTCAATGCTCCAAGTATCCACAAAGAGTTAAACTCAATAGTTTTGGATCGAAAAGATTGTGTTGCAGTAGTATCCGTAAAATATCAAGATCTCTCAAATTCCAGTCTTTCGGTTGGTATTGGAGATTATGTTTCTGCTTTGTCAGAAGATTCTTCTTACTTGATTGTTGATGGTAACCACATCAAAGTTTACAACAAGTATGAAGACAAGTATGAATGGATTCCAGCAGCATCATCGACAGCAGGTGTTATGGCTGCAACAGATGCAGTCTCTGCTCCTTGGTTCTCACCAGCAGGTTCACGTCGTGGACAATACGTAGGTGTTACAGAAGTCCTAGTCAATCCAAGCAAGACAGAACGTGATGTTATGTACAAGGCTGGTATAAATCCAGTAATTAGTTCACCTGGCCAAGGTATTATGCTGTTCGGTGATAAGACTCACCTATCACGTCCATCCGCATTTGACCGCATCAATGTTCGTCGACTATTCTTAGTTATCGAAAGAGCGATCAGTCGTGCAGGTGAAAACGTCATGTTTGAATTCAACGATGACTTCACACGTGCAGAGTTTGTCAACATCGTAGAACCGTTCCTACGTGAAATACAGGGTCGTCGTGGTATCACTGACTTCCGTGTTGTTTGTGACGAAACAAACAATACATCAGAAGTTGTTGACCGCAACGAATTCATCGCAACTTGCTTCATCAAACCAGCACGTTCAATCAACTACGTAACTTTAAACTTCGTAGCTGTCCGAACTGGTGTTGAGTTTGAAGAAGTCGTCGGCACAGTATAAGGGGTATAATCATGTCACTAAGAGTAGATGATTTTAAAGCAAAATTAAAAGGTGGTGGTGCACGTCCTAACTTATTCCGTGTAACCGTAAATTTCCCAATATACGCAGGTGGAGACGCAGAACTAACTTCATTCATGTGTAAAGGAGCACAGTTGCCAGCATCCACAGTTGCTGCAATTGATGTACCTTTCCGTGGTCGTCAGTTGAAGATTGCTGGAGACCGAACTTTCGAAGATTGGTCAGTAACCGTAATCAACGATACTGGTTTTGAAGTTCGCAACGCAATGGAACGTTGGATGAATGGCATCAACGGTCACACCGCAAATACTGGATTCACTAATCCTGTTGCATATCAAGCAGATCTCATCGTAGACCAACTTGATAAGGATGGTAACTCACTGAAGACTTATAACTTCCGTGGTGCTTTCCCTAACAGCATCGGTGCTATCGACCTGAACTATGAAACTACTGATACAGTAGAAGAGTTTGAAGTAGCATTCTCAATTCAATATTGGGAGTCAAATACCACTAGTTAAAGGTATTATAAGTAATATGAAGGGGGTGGTTCTCCACCCCCAATTTATTATAAGAGGATAATATGGCAGACAATGTATTCCAAGCATTTGGGTTTGAACTAAAGAAAGTTCAAAAACTAAAGCAAGAAGGTGAGAAAACCCCTTCTATCGTTCCCAAGGTGGATGAAGATGGTGCTGGTTATGTCACTGCCTCTGGTTCTTACTTCGGTCAGTATGTTGACATGGAAGGCACTGCGGCAAAAGATAACCAAGAATTAATCAAAAAATATCGAGGAATGGCAGAACACCCAGAGTGTGATGCTGCAATCGAAGATATCATTAACGAAGCAATCGTTTCTTCTGAACTAGAAAGTTCAGTAACCGTCAACCTAGACAAAGTCGAAGCACCAGATAAAATCAAGAAATCCATTACTGAAGAGTTTGATGGTGTTGTTGCCATGTTGAACTTCGAGGAGTATGGCCACGATATGTTCCGTTCATGGTATGTCGACGGACGAATCTATCATCACCTAGTAGTCAATGACACGAATCTAAAAGCAGGTATCCAAGAGGTACGTCCTGTTGATGCGACTAAGATCCGTAAGGTTAAAGAGATACAATATAAAAAAGATGCGAAGACAGGTGCGAAGATTGTCGACAAGACTAATGACTTCTACATCTATCAGGAACGTGCCGGTGCAAATAACGGCATCAAGTTGACTTCGGATTCTGTTTCGTATGTCACTTCAGGTCTTCTAGATACCAGTAAGAAACGTGTACTGTCTTATCTACAGAAGGCAATGAAACCAGTAAACCAATTACGTATGATGGAAGACTCATTGGTCATCTATCGTCTCGCACGTGCACCTGAACGTCGTATCTTCTATATTGACGTGGGTAACTTGCCAAAGGGTAAAGCAGAACAACATATTAAAGATATCATGTCTCGTTATCGTAACAAAATTGTTTACGATGCTAACAACGGTGAAGTTAAGGACGACCGAAAGCATATGTCTATGCTAGAGGATTTCTGGTTACCACGTCGAGAAGGTGGTCGTGGTACAGAGATAAGTACTTTACCAGGCGGTGAAAACCTAGGACAGATTGACGATATCATTTATTTCCAAAAGAAGTTATATCGTTCATTGAACGTTCCTATGTCTCGTTTAGAGCAAGAGTCTCAGTTCTCTTTGGGTCGTACTACAGAAATCAATCGTGACGAAGTCAAGTTCCAAAAGTTCATTGACCGTCTGCGTAAAAAGTTTGCCCAGTTATTCATTGGTATTCTGAAGAAGCAACTTATAATAAAGGGCATATGTACTGAACAAGACTGGGAAAATTGGAAGAGTCAGATTCAGGTCGACTTCTCTAGAGACAACCATTTCACGGAGATGAAGGATGCAGAACTTCTGCGAGAACGTCTACAGACAATGGATCAGATTTCTAGTTATGTCGGAGAATATTTCTCACGTGAGTGGGTAATGAAAAACGTAATGATGTTTAATGATGAAGACATCCAAGATATGTCTAAACAAGTCGAATCTGAAAATGCAAACAGTGACGACAACGAAGAGGAATTTTAGTAATGAGTGAAGTAGAAGAAAACCCAACATTAAATTTTGTCAATGCCTTACAAGGTGAAGACTATAATGATGCAGAGAAACTATTCAATGGCATTTTAGGTGATAAATTACAACAGTCATTAGATGCGGAAAAGGTAGCAGTTGCAGACAGCATTTTTAATGGAGTGGAGAGTGAAGATATTAGTATCGACGATGAAGATTTAGATGCTGAACTTGCTCAAGTGACAGATCAGGAAGAGACTGTAGATTGAGATGAATCTTGTAAAAAAGATGACTCATATCTGGATTGGTCCTCATAAGGCACCTACCCAGTGGATGGATACTTGGAAAGAGAAACACCCAGATTGGGAATACATGGTATTCACCGATGAGATGTTAAAGTCACGTAAGTGGCATAATCAACATCTTATAGACAAGTATTACAAAGATCGTGTATGGGCAGGTGTTGCTGACTTGATACGATATGAATTGCTCTTTGAGAAAGGTGGGTTTTTACCTCCAGCAGATTCTAAGTGTTATGAAAATACAGATGAACTGTTTACAAGTCCATCAGACTGGGCATATACGGTTTTTGAAAATGACCGAGATGTACACTTAGCACCCAATTGGATATCACCTGTACAAGCATGTAATGCTGGAAATGTCTTCGTTAAGATGTTGATAGATAGTTTACACAAATTAACGACGGATGAGTTGGACCCTAGACCTTGGATGTCTACAGGAAACTTTTGGTTATCACAGTTTGTTCCAGATGCAGAAAAAAATAAGTTAACCATCTGGCCATCATACTATTTTATACCAAAACATTACTCGATAAAGTCGACCCCATATATGGGTGTGGGTAAAATATATGCAGACCAACAATGGGGCAGTACAAAGAAATTATATCGATAACATAAGTAATTTTCGTTATAAATACTTTTTTGTATAAATACTCTTAAACGAGGACTAATTGTGAAAACATTTAAGAATTTACGGGAAGCTAAAGATAAGGTCGTCTTCAACAAGAAGATGTCCAAGTATCCTGTCGTTATCACAAAGACTAGTAAGGGATTTCATCTGTCTATAGATGGAGATTCTGTCGACACGTTTAAGTCTCAGAAAGAAGCGGAATCAACCGCAAAACAAGTCCTTAAAGACTTAGGAAAATAAAATGAAACTGATTAGCGAATACGTAGAAAACGACGTACAGTGTATCGTCGAAGCTAAAGATAATGGTGAGAAGAATTACATTATTGAAGGTGTATTTGCGCAAGCAGACAAAAAGAATCGTAACGGACGTGTTTACCCGAAGGCCATAATGGAGTCTGCGGTAGGCAAGTACGTTGAAGAACAAGTTAGCAAGAAGCGTGCCGTGGGTGAATTGAATCACCCTGAAGGACCGACTGTTAACTTGGACAAAGTTTCGCACCTCATCACAGACCTTAAATTGGAAGGTAATGATGTGGTCGGAAAGGCACAAATATTAGACACTCCTATGGGTAAGATCGTAAAAGGTCTCTTAGAAGGTGGTGTCCAACTAGGAGTGTCAACTCGTGGTATGGGAAGTCTTGAGAGCAAAAATGGCGTCATGTACGTCAAAGAAGACTTTATTCTTAATACTGTAGATATTGTACAGGATCCAAGTGCACCTGAAGCTTTCGTTAATGGGATTATGGAAGGTGTCGACTGGGTATGGAATAATGGAATTCTGCAACCTCAAGTCATTGAAGAGATAGAGACTGAAATCAAGCAAGCACCGATTGCACATCGTCCAGAAGTGCAAATACGTGAGTTCAAGAATTTCCTCTCGTTAATCAAATCTAAACTATAAGGAGTCATCTATGACTGATCTTAATAAAGAAGTCGAAGTTGAAATCCGCGATACAGATGTTGAAACTAACGAAATCGTGGAGGAAACTCTCGAAGAAGCACAAGCTCCTGCAGCTAAGGGTGCGAAGACTGACGCTCAACCAGTATCAGAGCCGGAGTCAATCGCATCAGTGGACAAAGCAGCTGACGCAACTTCTAAGGCTTCATTACCAAAAACTAAGGCAGGTATGATCAATGCGATGTACCAGTCCTTAAATAAAATGAAAAAAGGTGACCTACAGGCTGCCTATTCTAAAATGATGGAAGGTACTGACCTAGAAGACGTTATTGCAGAAGAGACAGACACACAGTCTGAACTTGCAGCAATCGTTGACGGTGAAGCAACTCTATCAGAAGAGTTCAAGGAAAAGACATCAGTAATTTTCGAAGCAGCTGTTAAAACAAAGTTGTCCGAAGAAGTTACACGTCTTGAAGAGCAATATACTGAAGAACTTGCTGAAGAAGTCGAAACGATTAAAACTGACCTAGTCGGTAAAGTCGATTCTTACCTAAACTATGTTGTTGAATCTTGGATGGAAGAGAACAAGTTAGCAATTCAATCCGGTCTACGTACCGAAATTGCTGAAGGGTTCATGGAGAAGTTGAAAGACGTATTTACAGAGTCTTACATCGACGTTCCAGAGTCTAAGGTAGACCTAGTTGATGAATTATCTTCACAAGTAGACGAGTTAGAAGAAAAACTAAACTCAACTACTGGTGATGCAATTCAACTTGCTGAAGAACTAGAAACTTATAAGCGTGATTCAATCATTGCTGAAGCATCTCGTGATCTAGCAGACACCCAAGCGGAAAAGTTAAAAGACCTTCTTGAAACAGTCGAATTTGAAAGTGAAGAAACATTTGCTTCAAAAGTAACTACTGTTAAAGAGTCATACTTTTCAAAAGAAATCCCTGAGCAACTCGAAGAATCAGCTTCAGAAGAAGCTGAAGAAGAAGTTGAAGTATCTTCCTCTATGGAAGGTTACATCACTGCTCTAAGAAAAACCTCTAAGAAATAAGGAATCTAAAAATGAACAATTCATACGATCAATTGATCGAGAAGTGGTCACCAGTACTAAACGAAGAATCTGCTGGTAAGATCCAAGATCATCACCGTAAAGCAGTTACTGCTGCTATCCTAGAAAACCAAGAACGTGCTATGATGGAAGAACGTCAAGCATCTGCTGGTTTCCTATCTGAATCCCCAACTAACGTACAGCACGGTGGTGCTGCACCAATCGCAAACTGGGATCCAGTTTTAATCTCTCTAGTACGTCGTGCAATGCCTAACCTAATGGCATATGACGTATGTGGTGTACAGCCAATGTCTGGACCTACTGGTCTTATCTTTGCTATGAAGTCACACTACGATTCACAGACTGGTGACGAAGCTCTAGGTCTAGAAGAAGCTAACTCAGCATTCTCTGGTTCTGCTGGTTCATCACAGACTGGTGATTCATCAGGTATGTCTGGATTCGATCCAGCTGACGCAGACCCTGCATCAACTCGTGAACTAGATGCTGCTGGTCGACCAATGAACACTTCAGTTGCTGAATCTCTAGGTAATACTGGACCAGACTTCGCAGAAATGGGTTTCTCAATCGAGAAGCAAAGTGTTGTTGCTAAGTCACGTGCATTGAAGGCAGAGTACTCTCTAGAACTTGCACAAGATCTTAAAGCAATCCACGGTCTTGACGCAGAAACAGAACTTGCGAACATTCTTTCAACTGAAATCCTTGCGGAAATCAACCGTGAAGTAGTTCGTACAGTAAACACTCAAGCTGTTCTAGGTGCACAACAAGCATCAATCGCCTCTAAAGGTGTATTCGATCTAACTGCTGATGCAGACGGACGATGGTCAGCAGAGAAGTTCAAAGGTCTAGTAATTCAATTAGATCGTGAAGCGAACGAGATTGCTAAGTCAACTCGTCGTGGTAAGGGTAACATCGTAATCTGTTCTTCAGACGTTGCTACTGCACTTGCTGCTTCTGGTCAGTTGGACTATCAAGTAGGTGCTGGTCTACAAGTAGACGATACTGGTAACACTTTTGCTGGTACTCTAAACGGTAAGATGAAAGTATACATCGATCCATACGCAACTATCGACTACATCACTGTTGGTTATAAGGGTTCTAACGCTTATGACGCTGGTGTATTCTACTGCCCATATGTACCACTACAGATGGTTAAGGCAGTTGGCGAGAATGATTTCCAACCTAAGATTGGTTTCAAGACTCGTTATGGCATGGCTGCAAACCCATTCGTTACAGATGCTAACGGTGGAGCAGGTGTACAGAGTTCTGCTGGTAAGAACACTTACTACCGAATCATGCGAGTTGACAACCTAATGGTTACAAACTCATAAAAAATAGAACTAGTTTACTAGTCGTTTTAGGGACTCTTCGGAGTCCCTTTTTTTATGTGTATAAATAAAGTGATAAAGAGGAATTATAATGGCACTGACAGACAACAAAAACTTCTTACAACCAACTGGGTTCCGTGTAATTGTGGAAAGAGAGAACTATGGGAACTTAGAGTTCTTTGCCCAATCGGTACAACACCCAGGTGCTATCGTATCTGCGGCAGAAATTTCTAATCCTAGACTTCAGGGTGGTCTTCCTGTTGCAGGAGACTCTATCAACTATGGAGAACTAACTCTCAGTTTAATCTTGGACGAAGACCTAACCGCATACAAGGAAGTGCAAAAGTGGATGGAAGGGTCTATCTATAGTGAAAACTCACCGTATCACGATATCACTGTTATTGTCTTAACTAGTCATAATAACTTTTGTGCACAAATAAAATATAAAAACTGCATACCCACTCAACTAAGTTCGGTCGAATTGACATCGACTACTGGTGACGTTACATATATCAACTTCGATACCACTTTCCGATTCAGTGAATTCGTTCTGTCATGAGTCTAAAAAAATACTCTATCAAGAATCCAGAAGTACTAAGCATTCTTGAAGACTTCCGGTATACCTATCGAGAACTATATCAACCAGAGACAACCAATCGATGTATGTTTCCGGAGATGATGGGTAAGGCAGATCATTATACTGGTGAAGATGAGATGTGGAGAATCATCGACATGGGAGAAGACCATGATGGGGCCGCATCTACGTCCGTCTGTTATCCTATCAAACCAGACCACTACAAAGGCACACACCCCGAAGAGTATGCTAAGACTTGGCATAATCTAAATGCGTCTTTGACCGAAGAGTTGGGGGTGCAACACAGTGCACTGTCTACGTTATACCCACCACAGGGATTTATTGGTTGGCATAACAACGCAAATGCATCTGCTTACAACCTAATATTTACTTGGTCCGAAAGAGGTGATGGATGGTTTAAGTACGTGGACCCTAAGACTCAAGAGGTAATCACAGTTCAAGATGAACAGGGATGGAACCTGAAGGCAGGACATTTTGGGACATATGGTTCTGGTGATGTGGTTTACCATACCGCAAGAACTAACTGTTATAGACTGACCCTGAGCTATGTCCTAGGTCACGATGAAGATTATTGGAAAGATTGTATTGA
>ENA-UZWU01000696-UZWU01000696.1-metagenome-genome-assembly--contig:-Day-4--1m-contig-696_pt1 | contig 18605 bp, 22 predicted proteins | sample MGYA00260345_ERZ794905 | MGnify/ENA metagenome assembly ERZ794905
CCTTCGAGTTGCCGGGAAAACTTAGCTGCTCGCCGACTCAGCTCACTTTCTGAGCCGTCCATGTTGATGGGGAGTCCAACCAGTAAGCGATTCGGTCGCCATTCCTCAGTCAGCGCGATGATCGATGGCCAGTGCGGCACACCATCCTTTGCCGATACCACGGTGAGNNCCGATATTGCGCAGTCCAAAATCAATCGCCATGATCGTTTCATACTTTGGCATTCTTACGCGTGTCCCGCGTCGGCGGTGAGTAGATCGACATCAATGCCCAACATCCGACCGGCCTCTGCCAGTTTTTTTGACGTTGCTGCATGAAATAGCGTCTGCCGGTCGGCCGCAACCGTCAGCCAGCTATTGTCAGCTATCTCTGCTTCGAGTTGTCCTGCCGCCCATCCTGCGTAGCCCAAAGCGACAAGACATTCTCGAGGTCCTTCACCCCTTGCCAATGCGCACAAAATATCGCGCGAGGTCGTCAGGTTAATGTCATGGTGAACTGTCTGACCCCCTTGCCAGTCCCCCGCCGGGCTGTGCAATACAAATCCGTGGTCTTTTCTGATCGGCCCTCCCGCTAAGATCGGGTAATTAGGGACCTCAGGATCGGCGGGTATTTCGAGATGCTCCAACATCTCGTTGAAGGTGATATCGAGCCGCTGATTCACGACAATGCCCATTGCACCATTCTCATCGTGACGGCATAGGTAGATGAGCGAGCGGTTAAAAAAACCTCGATCGATGGCCGGCGTGGCAATTAAAAAATGACCACGAAGCGTCACAGCGACGGCTTGTCTATCAGCGATGGGGTTAGTGCGTTCAGGTTGAGGGCCTTTTGGCAACTTCAGCTTGAACAACATCGAGTAGCTGGCCTGCAATATCAAGTCCTGACTCAGCTTCTATTTCTCGTAGACAGGTTGGGCTGGTGACATTAATTTCAGTCAGGTAGTTGCCAATCACATCGAGCCCCACGAAAAAAAGTCCCCGGGCCTTAAGAGCGGGCCCCACCTGCTCTGCTATCCATCGATCATGATCTGATAGGGGCTGCACTCGACCAGAACCGCCCGCTGCCAAATTGCCTCGGCTCTCTCCGGCGAGTGGGATTCGAGCAAGGGAGAAAGGGACGGGCTCTCCGTTAATCATCAGGATACGTTTGTCGCCGTCACTGATAGCCGGCAAATAGCGTTGTGCCATGATCGTTTGAACGCCTGAGCGCGTCAGTGTCTCTAAAATGACGCTGAGATTAGGATCATCTTTGCGCGCCCGAAATATAGCGCTGCCACCCATGCCATCTAGCGGCTTAAAAATCACATCTTCGTGTTCACCGTGAAAAGCGCGAAGCTTAGCCATATCTCGACTGACTAATAGAGGTGGGCAGCAATCAGGGAATTCGGTGGCAAACAGCTTTTCGTTGCAATCTCTCAGACTCTGGCAGCGATTGACGATCAGCGTACCTCGCTGTTCCGCTCGCTCCAACAAATACGTGGCGTAAATATATTCAAGATCAAACGGGGGGTCTTTTCGCATCAGGCAAATGTCGAGGTCACCTAGCGATAGGTCTTGTGGCGCTTTCAGCGCATACCACTGAGATGCGTCCCGATAGACGGTTAGGGATTGTGCGCGAGCCATTGGCTCCTCGCCGCTAAGGTAGAGACCGTCAGGCTCAATATAAAATAACGACCAGCCGCGATCCTGCGCCGCCCAAAGCAGTCCTAAGGTGGTATCTTTTTTGTAGTTGATAGAGCTGATGGGGTCCATGACGACGCCGAGGTTGAGACTCATTTCTGGATCCTTTTAGGCCGAGAGCTGTTATCTTGCGATTCGCAGCGAATCCCCGCAAGCTTCCCGGGCAGTTGAAGCTGTGCATTTTTTGATTGAGGTTTGCTGCATTATGGATGGTTTTTTTGTCGTCGTCGCCTGTGTCAGTCTGCTGTGCGCGGTCACAGCGGTGTTGCGGGTGCGGGCAATTGGCTGGGCGGTTTGGTTTTGGTTTTTTGTCGGATGGATCACGGGCGAGCTCGCCATCTGGTGTATCGGTCTTCAAGTAGTTTTTGTGGCCGCATGGGTGCTGATCGCAGGGACCGACACCGCGGGCTTCAGTTTGGGCCTATCGTTTTTTCTCGCCACGTGGGTGTTGCTGGCGGTATTTTTGCGAGACGCATTGGATGCGGGCGCCACCTTTAGCCGGTCATTGCGAATGGCGTTAGGCGTGGGCTTTTTGGAGGAAATATCCCTTCTTCGGCGCGCTAAGATCACCAATCAGCTGCATAGCAAAGAGTGGCAATGGCCGTTTCGGTTCAAGCGCCCTGGCGTGCGCTACGTTCGCAATCTCCCCTATAAAGAAGCGGGCAAGCGCGGCCTGTTAGACGTGTATGTTCCAGTGGCTGCTGGTGAACGTCGCCCCGTATTGTTGCAGGTGCATGGTGGGGCATGGATGGTGGGCCACAAATCCCAGCAGGCGCAGCCGCTTTTGCATCGCATGGTGGAATCGGGGTGGGTGGGCGTGTCGATCAACTACCGCTTGGCACCACGATCGGCTTTTCCCGCGCAAATGGTCGATGTTAAAAAAGCGATTACCTGGGTAAAGGACAACATTGCTGAATATGGCGGCGACCCCAATTTTATTGTGGTGACAGGCGGCTCTGCTGGTGGCCATTTGTCGTTACTGGCAGGTTTAACCCCGAATCATGCGGATTGGCAGACGGGTTTTGAGCACTCTGATACCGGAGTTCAAGGCGTGTTGGCGTTGTACCCGGTTGTGGATTTGACCAACCGTCATGGCATTCGGCAACAAGACAGCATGGATTCATTTATTGCTCAGCGCATTATCCAACAGTCCCGTGAGGAGGCGCCCGCTATTTACGAGGATGGTTCGCCGATTTCTTGGATACATCGCCCGGGTGTTGCCGAGGTCGCACCGCCGATGTTTATTGTCCAAGGCACGCACGATTCATTGGTCTGGGTAGAAGAGGTCAGGCGATTTGTTGCCGACCTCAGCCCCATTGCAGCGGCGCCTTTGGTGTATGCGGAATTGCCCCGAGCACAGCACGCGTTTGAAAGCTTCCACTCGCCTCGAACCAACCATTATCTCAACGCGGCAGGGTGCTGGCTCGAGTGGGTGTGGGCACGACATCAAAGGGGTGAGCAGAAGTGATGACGCAGGCTACGTTTGGTCGAGATGCCAAGCACGTTGAGTGATCATTGAGCCATGTCGCCCCATTGGGCGCCAATGACAGAGAGGGCAACCACGGGTGCGGTCTCTGTTCTGAGAATGCGCGGTCCCAGCTGCCACGGCTGAAAGTGATGTCGCTCGGCCGTGGCCACCTCTTCATCGGTTAGGCCACCCTCAGGTCCGATGAGCAGTGCGACCGACTGTGGTTTGGCTGCAAGCGGTGGCGGACTGTTCACGTCACAATGCAGCACCAATTTAACGTCTGCCAATGTTTCCGACACCCAGTTTGTCAGTGAGGTGGGCGCATTAACGGTAGGGATACGGACCCGCCCTGATTGTTCGCAGGCGCTGGTGACAATCTGTTGCCAGTGGGAGAGCCGCTTTGCCAGTCTCTCTGGGGGGACGGTGAAATCGACGCGAGTGCTGTAAAGTGGCGAGATGCTACTGACACCCAGTTCGGTTGCTTTCTGAATGGCCCAATCGAAACGATCACCCTTACTCAAGCACAGCCCTAGGTGACACTGTAGAAAGGATTCAGTTTGCGGGGTGCTAACGGCGCCAAGCAATACCGATATCGATTGTTTTGCAATGGCCTTAATGCTTGCCGAGGCTTGCTGCCCCTGCCCATCGAATAAGATGACATTGTCACCAACGCGAACGCGGAGGACTTTGCCAAGGTATTGTGCTGCATGCTCGTTTAAGACTACGTCGGCCCCGGCGAGCAGCGGTTGGTCCGAAAAAATTCTAGGGGTTCGCATAAAAGACCCTGGTCATTTTTGCCGTATTAGCGAGAACGACAGCGTCTCACCAAGGCGAACCAATCCTGCGCCTTGGTGAGCCGGGCCCCTACCTTAATACTTATACGAGTCCCCTTTAAAGGGGCCATTGACGCCAACACCAATGTAGTCCGCCTGCTTTGTTGTCAGTTGCGTCATAACCCCGCCGAACCCTTGCACCATCAATGCGGCGACTTGCTCATCGAGGTGCTTTGGCAATACCTCTACTGCAATGGCATCTTGGCGTGCGTCCTCTGGTAGGTCGGCAAACTTCTTTTCATAGAGGTGAATTTGCGCCAATACCTGATTCGCGAAAGAGCCGTCCATGATGCGTGAGGGGTGCCCGGTGGCATTGCCCAGATTGACCAGTCTGCCTTCTGACAAGAGCAAAAGGTGGTCGTTACTGGCACTGTCGCGGATGATCTTATGCACTTGAGGCTTGATCTCTTCCCACTGCCACTCTGCGCGCATGTAGGCGGTATCAATCTCATTGTCAAAGTGTCCAATATTGCACACCACCGCTGTCGATTTGAGCGCGCGCAGCATGGGGGCAGTGCAGACGTTGTAGTTGCCAGTGGCAGTGACCAACAAATCAGTGGCGCCGAGCAAATCTGCATTGACGCTGCCGTCTGTGCCGTCATCGACACCGCCGTTAAAGGGCGACACCACCTCAAAACCATCCATGCAGGCTTGCATCGCGCAAATGGGATCGCATTCAGTGACCCGCACAATCATCCCTTCTTGTCGAAGTGATTGAGCCGATCCTTTGCCGACGTCACCATAACCGATCACGAGGGCGCGCTTGCCTGCTAGTAAGTGATCAAGGCCACGTTTGATGGCATCGTTTAGGCTATGGCGGCACCCATATTTATTATCATTCTTCGATTTCGTCACTGCGTCATTGACATTCACTGCTGGCACTTTCAGTTCGCCATTGGCCAGCATTTCATAGAGACGGTGCACGCCTGTTGTGGTTTCTTCAGTGACACCATGAATGCGTGCCAACATTTCAGGGTATTGCTCGTGCAGCATCCCAGTGAGGTCGCCACCATCATCCAGCACCATATTCGCATCCCACGGTTTACCGTCTGCAAGAATGGTTTGTTCGATACACCACTCATACTCCTCTTCCGTTTCTCCTTTCCAGGCAAAAACTGGAATTCCTGCAGCAGCGATAGCGGCGGCTGCATGATCTTGGGTAGAGAAAATATTGCAGGATGACCAGCGAACCTCTGCGCCGAGCGCGACCAGCGTCTCAATGAGCACGCCCGTCTGAATCGTCATGTGAATGCAGCCCAAGATCTTAGCGCCGGCCAGTGGCTGCGCATCGCGATAATGCTCCCTCAGCGCTATCAGCGCGGGCATCTCGTTCTCGGCAATTTCCAATTCACGTCGGCCCCAGTCGGCCAAATGAATGTCCGCGACTTTATAATCAGCAAATACAGTTTGCTCAACAGCAGTGTTCATAGCATCGTCTCTCTTTTGATCGATTGATTCATTATCGTCCTGAAGCCGCACGAAGTGCTTCAGCGTGGTCAGTTTGTTCCCAAGTGAAGGCGTCGCCTGTGCGGCCAAAATGTCCGTAAGCGGCAGTAGTACGATAGATGGGGCGTTTTAGATTCAGCATATTAATAAGGCCTTTGGGTCGCAGATCAAAGTGCTCGCGGATCAGCGACTCGATCGCGTCGTCCGACACTGCGCCGGTACCAAAGGTGTTGACTGAGATAGAGGTAGGCTCTGCCACGCCAATGGCATAAGAAACCTGCACTTCACAACGACGAGCGAGGCCGGCCGCGACGATATTTTTCGCTACATAACGACCTGCGTAAGCGGCGGAGCGATCCACCTTAGAGGGGTCCTTACCGGAGAAGGCACCGCCGCCATGCCGAGCCATGCCCCCATAAGTGTCGACAATGATCTTCCGTCCGGTTAGCCCGCAGTCTCCCTGGGGGCCGCCGATCACAAAATTACCGGTTGGGTTGATGTGAAACAGGGTATCGCTGTGCAGCCACTCTGCTGGCAGAGTCGATTCAATGATCTCCCTGCGAACTGCTTCGCGAAGATCAGCCTGTGAGATGTCAGGGTCATGCTGCGTTGAGAGGACTACGGCCTCTACCCGTTCGGGTTTGCCGTCTGCTGAATATCGCATCGTAATTTGGCTTTTTGCGTCGGGGCGCAGCCAAGGTAGGGCCCCTGATTTACGAAGTTCAGCTTGTTTCTCAACCAGTCGATGCGCGTAGTGGATCGGCGCCGGCATCAACACCTCAGTCTCGTCCGAGGCAAACCCGAACATGAGTCCTTGGTCGCCGGCTCCTTGGCTGGCTTCATCTGCCTCATGGGTGCCTAGGGCAATATCCGCCGACTGCTGTCCGATGGCATTAATGACTGCGCAGGTGTTGCCATCGAAGCACACCTTTGAGGCGTTAAAGCCAATATCGAGGACCGTTTGTCGAATCACCGTTTCGAGTTCACCTGGGGTGACATTGGCTGCGGTGGTGACTTCGCCTGCGACCACGACCATTCCCGTTTTCACCAGCGTTTCTACCGCGACGCGTGCATCGGGATCTTTGCTGAGGTAGGTATCCAGAATGGCATCCGAAATTTGATCGGCCATTTTATCTGGGTGTCCCTCTGAGACTGACTCAGACGTGAAGAGAGAGTACTCACTCATAATGTGTGTTCCTAACGTTGGGTTTAGTGTCGGATAAAGTGTTGGATCTGTATTTGAAAGCCGTTTCTTTGACCGAAGAAGAGCTCTGCGTTGCGCTCTAGGCCGGCCGCGGCCGCCCAGATGTGGAGTGCGTTTGGATCGAGTCCTAACCATAAATCTCCGCAGTGTTCGCGTGCCCATGCCTGATCGTGTGGGCAAAGTTCGCTCACAACGAGATGCCCACCCGGTGTCAACAATCGCGCCACGTCTAAAATAAGTCTCTCTGGATCAGGCACGTGGTGTAGCACCATGTTGACGACTGCCGCCGAGAAAGCGCTCGCATGATCCGTCAGCGAGGCTGGTTCACCAAAACAAAATTGAACATTGTCTAACGCGCTAGCGTGTTTTTTTGCGCTGTCGAGCATTTCTTGAGCATTATCGAGCGCGACAACAGCGGCTCCTCGTTTTGACAGCGCGGGGAGCAAGCGCCCGTCACCGGGTCCGACTTCAAGGATTTTGTTGCCGCTAAAGTCTCCCGCTCTGTCGAGTAAGTGGAGCGTTGCGCGGCTGTAGTCTTCCCAAGATGCGATGGATTCTTGATGACGTTTAAACTGTTCGCCATGCTCACGAAAAAAAGTTGCCGAGTGCGCCTCACGTTGGCGTTGCACTCTTTGCAGTCCCAACACCAGGTCATGCCCGAGGGGTTCCTGATCGATATCGTCGAACATGGTTTGCCGCAAACTTTCGTGCGGACCTTCGGGCAATTGCCGACGGTAGAAAGTAGCAGTTCCCTCAGGTCGCCGGCTTAAAAGGTTAGCCTCCGCCAAGATTTTGAGGTGGTGGCTCAAAGCGCTTTGGCGCATCGAAAACAGATCGCACAGCTCTGAAACACTGAACGATTCTGCTTTTAGCACCCTTAAAATACCCATTCTCAATGGGTGTCCAGCAGCACTGAACAGCGCATGAAGCGGTTCTTGTAAGCGAGGAGTCCGACTGGGAGGATTGATCGGAACGATGGTTGAAGCGGCGGTCATGAGATAAGGCTACCACTGCGCCACCCATTTATCTAAATATTTTGATGAATACAGACTTGGCGGTCTGGATCCCTGCTAGGCGCTCCCGGGGCTATACTCGTTCACTGGTTATTACTTAGCCGCTATTGGGAGCACGTGTGGATCAACAAGCGTTAAAGGAACAAGTGGCCGAAGCCGCATTGGAGCGCGTTGCAGCGCGTCATAACGACCGACTGCTATTGGGCATCGGCACCGGCACCACTGCGGAGTGTTTTATTCGCACCCTGCCGGCTATCCGGTCGCGTATCGAGGCAACCGTTGCCAGCTCAGAACGCTCGGCTGCTTTGCTAGAGGAGCTCGGTCTGCCCGTGATGGATCTCAACAGTGTTGGACCGCTAGATGTCTATGTCGACGGTGCAGACGAGGCCAATGAGCAGCTGGCGCTGATCAAAGGGGGTGGCGCGGCATTAACGCGAGAAAAGATTGTCGCCGCTGCGTCGGAGGAGTTCATCTGTATCGCAGACGCGAGCAAGCGGGTCGACGTGTTGGGGACCTTTCCCCTCCCAGTTGAGGTGATTCCGATGGCGAGGAGTTATGTCGCGCGTGCACTGGTGCAGCTGGGTGGGCAACCCGTGTGGCGTGAAGAGACCATTACCGATAATGGCAATTTGATTTTAGATGTTCATGGTTTGCATATTAGCGATCCTTTAGCGATAGAAACTCGCATTAATCAGATGGCCGGTGTCGTATGTAATGGGTTGTTTGCCAACCGGCCAGCTGATCTATTGCTGCTAGGCACCCCAGCGGGAGTCGAAATAGTCACCGGCTCGATGTTGTCGTGAGGTAGTTTGAGCCGTTACGGATGGCCTTTGCGACAGGCTTCCGTGTGGGATTATCAAGTGAAAAGGCACTCGGAGTGGTTGATGCGCTAAGTGAAGCGAAAACCGATGACCCGCACAGCTTTGATTCTACTCACTCTACGAAGCCTCTTGCAGACAATAAGGACCAATTTATGTTGGTGTCTCCCCTTTCGCGATACCTGATCCGTTGGAGCCATTAGCGCCAGTCACGCCTTAACACGGCTTACCCATACCGTACCCCTCCAATAAGTTCCATGGGACACGGGGTGCAGGGCCCCGATATCGGAGAGACACTGGCGTTTGATGCGAGTTGATTAGCGATATTTGCCCATCAGGCCGGCATCGCGGACAATACGGCTCGCCCTGTGATCCCGGAGTTTTCATGCCCGCTCAAATAGAATTGGCCAACGCTATCCGTGCCCTAGCAATGGATGCCGTACAGGCCGCCAACAGCGGCCACCCTGGTGCTCCGATGGGTATGGCAGATATTGCCGAGGTGCTGTGGAATAAAGTATTGCGCCATAACCCGGCTAACCCACAATGGCCTAATAGAGATCGCTTTGTTTTATCAAATGGCCATGGATCCATGTTGATCTATGCGTTGCTCCATTTGACGGGGTACGACCTGACAACTGACGACTTAAAAAACTTTCGACAGTTACACAGTAAAACGCCCGGACACCCTGAGTATGGGTACACCCCTGGTGTCGAAACCACAACGGGTCCGCTTGGTCAGGGGCTGGCAAATGCTGTCGGTATGGCGATTGCTGAAAAAACACTGGCGGCACAATTTAACCGAGAGGGGCACGGTGTGGTGGACCATCACACATGGGTTTTCTTGGGTGATGGCTGCCTGATGGAAGGGATTTCTCACGAGGCATGCTCGTTGGCGGGAACGTTGGGCCTTGGGAAGCTGATTGCCGTTTACGACGACAACGGTATTTCAATTGACGGTGAGGTTGAGGGTTGGTTTACCGATGATACGCCGCAGCGTTTCGCGGCCTATGGCTGGCATGTGATTCCGGTTGTAGATGGCCACGATCCTGATGCGATTGAAGCGGCGTTTATCGCTGCAAAGGCAGAGCATGATCGACCTTCGCTGATTTGTTGCCAAACCGTTATTGGTAAAGGCAGCCCAAATAAGGAGGGCACCGAGGGCTGTCACGGAGCGCCACTGGGCGACGATGAAATAGCGCTGACACGCGAGGCGCTCGGCTGGCAGTACGCGCCTTTTGAGATTCCTGACGCGATTCGTGAAGCGTGGGATGGGAGAGCAAAGGGCGCTTCGTTTGAGTCAGAATGGGGTGCGCAATTTGATGCGTACCGGGCAGCTCATTCGGATTTGGCGGATGAGCTACTGCGGCGTTTGGCCGGCGCATTACCGCGTGATTTTCCGCAGCAAGTGGACGCGTATATCGATGAGTGCGTTGCTGCAGGTGCTGATATTGCCTCGCGCAAGGCGTCTCAGCAGGCTTTGAATGCACTCGGGCCCTATTTGCCTGAACTATTGGGTGGCTCAGCAGATCTCGCAGGGTCGAACTTGACGCTGTGGTCGGGTGCATCAGGCATCTCGGCTGAGGACGCCAGTGGCAATTATGTGTATTACGGTGTGCGAGAATTTGCGATGGCCGCCATTATGAATGGCGTTGCTTTGCATGGAGGCTTTATTCCTTACGGCGCGACTTTCCTGATTTTTATGGAGTATGCGCGTAACGCCATTCGTATGTCCGCGTTAATGGGCAAGCGTGTCATTTATGTTTTCACCCATGACTCAATTGGCCTTGGCGAGGATGGCCCCACTCACCAACCCGTAGAGCAGTTAACGGCGCTGCGGGCGACGCCCAATCTGCATACCTGGCGTCCCTGTGACGCTACTGAATCGGCGATTGCGTGGAAGCAATCATTGATGCGGGAGTCGGGCCCCAGCGCATTGGTGTTTTCTCGTCAGACATTGCCTGCTCAGGTTAAAACGGCAGAACAGGTCGCCGGCGCGCACCGTGGCGGTTACACACTGGTGGCCGAGCAAGGCCCATTAGACGCTGTGCTCATCGCAACCGGTTCAGAGGTGGGGTTAGCAGTTGCGGCGGCCGAGCAGCTGACGGCTGCCGGGAGGGGTGTGAGGGTCGTATCCATGCCTTGTACGGCACTGTTCGATGCTCAGGAGGCGGGATACCGTGAAGCGGTTCTACCCAGTGAGGTGCTCGCGAGAGTAGCCGTCGAGGCCGGCCATACTGATGCTTGGTACAAGTACGTGGGACTAGATGGCCGTGTTGTGGGCATGTCTACCTACGGTGAATCCGCTCCTGCTCCGGCGCTGTATCAGCACTTTGGCCTGACCGTAGACAACGTGGTTGCTGCTGTCGAGGATGTGATTCTCGATTGACAATGCGTTTTGCCATCAACGGCTTTGGTCGAGTGGGTCGAACCTTATTGAGGGTGTACGCGTCCCGTGAAGACGCGCGAGCGAAGCTCACGCTAGCTGCCATCAATGAAATTGCTGATGCCGATACGGTGGTGCATCTCGCACGCTACGATTCCAATTATGGACGGTATCCGGGAGCGATCGCGCGAGCGGCATCGTCTCTTGTCATTGATCAACGCTCGGTGCCGCTGAGTCACGTTGCCGAGGTCGCCAGATTGCCTTGGCAGCAACACCAGATTGACCTCGTATTAGAATGCACTGGTGCCTTTACCGACCGCATTACTGCTGAGCAGCATCTGCACGCGGGTGCTTCACGCGTNNCTGTTTTCGCAACCAGCGGAGTCGGATGTCGATGAGACCATCGTTTATGGCGTGAATAGCGATTCGTTGTCGGCAGAGATGACAGTCGTGTCGGCCGCTTCTTGTACCACCAACGCGGTCGTTCCTGTCTTGGCGACGCTGAGCCACGCGGTGGGCATTGAAGCTGCCACTATCACGACGATTCATTCCCTGATGAATGATCAGCCAGTACTGGATGCTTACCACCATACGGATTTACGCAAAACGCGCGCTGCATCGCAATCCATCATTCCTGTTGATACGGGGTTGGCAGTGGGTATTGAACGCATATTGCCGGATTTGTCGGGCAAGTTATCGGCCCATGCACTCAGAGTCCCCACCACCAAAGTGTCAGCGATTGAGCTGACGGTGGCGACGGATCGTGTTTGTACGAGTGAGGACGTTAATGCAGCGCTGCGTACCGCGGCAGAGGGCGCATTAGCGGGTGTGCTGGATTACTCGCTTGAACCCTTGGCGTCTTGTGATTTTGTGGGCGAGGCTGCCTCTGCGATTGTGGATGCCAAACAGACACAGGTAGCGGCGGGGCGGTTGGTCAAAATCTTGATCTGGTTCGACAACGAGTGGGCGTATGCCAGTCGTATGATCGATGTGGCGCTGGCTTGGCAGGCTAAAATCGCGTCCCGAAGCCCTACCGCGCGAGGAGACTTACCATGAAATTGATGACGGACCTTGAGTTTGCAGGGAAGCGCGTGCTCATTCGAGAGGATCTTAATGTCCCACTTCGCGATGGCGTGATTACCAATGATGCTCGATTGAGAGCCGCTGTTCCCTCCATCTTAGCGGCGTTAGAGCAAGGTGCGGCAGTGATATTGATGTCACATTTAGGTCGGCCCCTTGAGGGAGAGTGGCGAGAGGAAGCCTCTTTGGCGCCCATCGCAATGCGCTTGGCAGAGCTCCTGGGTCGTGACGTTTTGCTGGCTAAAGAATGGCGTCAGGTAGCCCCCCTACCGGGTGATGTTGTGCTGTTGGAGAACGTTCGGTTTAACCCTGGAGAAGGGGCAAACGAGGATAGTTTGGCGGCCGCTTATGCCGCTTTGTGCGATATTTTTGTGATGGATGCGTTCGGAACGGCACATCGTGCGCAAGCCTCTACTCATGGGGTAGCGCGGTATGCGCCAGTGGCCTGTGCCGGTCCACTGCTCCACGCTGAGTTAACCGCATTAGAGCGCGCATTAACCACCGCGCAACAACCGATGATCGCCGTGGTGGGAGGCTCCAAGGTCTCTACCAAGCTGGCCGTTTTGGGTGAGCTGGCAGCGCGCTGCGACAGTTTGATTGTGGGTGGTGGCATTGCCAATACGTTCTTGGCCGCTGCCGGTTATCCCGTCGGGCAATCGCTATGCGAATGGGATCTCTTAGATACCGCCCGCGAACTGATGGACCGGGTGGATATCCCATTACCGATAGACGTCATCGTCGCCCCGGGTATTGATGCGCCTCAGCATGCTGAGATTAAGTTAGCCGCTGATGTGACGGTTGACGACATGATCCTCGATGTGGGGCCGAGTACGGCGGCTGAGATCGCAAGCCGGATTCACAGTGCGGCGACGGTGTTGTGGAATGGCCCGCTGGGTGTTTTTGAACAAGAGGCCTTTGCGGCAGGCACTCGTGTGCTGGCTGGTGCGATTGCAGAAAGCGCGAGCTTTTCATTGGCGGGCGGCGGTGACACGTTAGCCGCGATAGACCAATTTGGTGTTGCGGATAACATATCGTATATCTCGACAGGTGGCGGCGCGTTTTTAGAATATGTCGAAGGCAAAATGCTGCCCGCAGTGGCAGTGTTAATCGAACGCGCGCAAGACTAAAAGACAAATAGGAGAACAGAAATGGCGCTGATCAGCTTAAGGCAATTACTGGACCACGCTGCGGAGTGCGGCTATGGCGTGCCAGCTTTTAATGTGAACAACCTCGAGCAAACGCGCGCCATTATGGAGGCGGCAGATCAAACGGATTCGCCGGTAATCATGCAGGCAAGTGCCGGCGCTCGAAAGTATGCGGGCGCGCCATTTTTACGCGCACTTATGGAGGCGGCCATTACGGAATTTTCGCACATTCCGGTTGTTGTGCATCAAGACCATGGCACTTCACCGGGTGTCTGTCAGCGATCGATCCAGCTGGGCTTCAGTTCGGTGATGATGGACGGGTCCCTGGGGGAGGATGGTAAAACGCCGATGGATTACGATTACAACGCCAGTGTCACGAGGCAAGTCGTTGCAATGGCGCACGCTTGTGGTGTGTCAGTAGAAGGCGAAATTGGATGTCTTGGGTCCCTGGAAACGGGAGAAGCGGGTGAAGAGGATGGCATCGGTGCGGTAGGTATATTAAGCCATGACCAACTGCTGACAGACCCTGAGGAAGCTGCTCAATTTGTGACTGATACCGGTGTGGATGCACTGGCAATTGCCTGTGGCACCAGTCACGGGGCCTATAAATTCACGCGCCCACCGACCGGTGATATCCTCGCGATGGATCGCATTAAAGCGATTCACGCACGTATTCCCAATACCCACTTAGTCATGCACGGTTCTTCCGCCGTGCCGCAAGATTGGCTGGCAATCATCAATGAAAACGGCGGTGAGATTCCAGAGACGTATGGTGTGCCGATTGAGCAGGTAGTGGAAGGCATCAAGCACGGGGTCCGTAAAGTCAATATTGATACGGATCTTCGGCTGGCTTCAACGGGCGCTATCCGACGATTTTTAACAGCACATCCGGCGGAGTTTGATCCCCGCAAATATCTGGCGGCCAGTCAGGAAGCGATGAAAGCAATTTGTGTCGACCGTTACGAGTCATTTGGTGCGGCGGGTAACGCGTCTAAAATACGGCCGATGACACTCGATGCCATGCAGGTGCGTTACGCACACTGAGATCGTTTCATCCACAATGGCACCGGCCATTTTGCCAAGAACGGCCCGTGCCATGTTGGTGGTAAACCCCTATAGTACTTAGCTTTTCTGCGAAGCTTTTGGGTCATGCCACACTCTTACATCAAGAAAATACTAAACGCTCGGGTGTACGACGTGGCCCGAGAGACGCCGTTAGATGCAGCGCCGCTGTTATCGTCGCGATTAAATAATCAGGTCTGGCTGAAAAGAGAAGATCTGCAGCCCGTCTTTTCTTTCAAATGCCGCGGCGCTTACAACAAAATGAGTCGGCTCGATGAGTCGGCGCGCCAAGCGGGTGTAGTGGCAGCGTCGGCCGGTAATCACGCCCAAGGCGTCGCGCTGGCTGCACAAAAACTCAGTATCAAAGCGACTATTGTTATGCCAGTGACCACCCCCGATATTAAGGTTGATGCGGTGCGTGCTCGCGGTGCGAGAGTCGTACTCTTCGGCGACACGTTTGATGAGGCGGCGGTTCGCGCAGCTGAGCTGGTAGCCACACAGGGCCTTACTTTTATTCATCCTTTCGATGATCCCGATGTGATAGCGGGTCAGGGCACGGTGGCGATGGAACTGGTGAGACAAGCGCCTGGTCCGCTTGATTATGTCTTTATTTGTTGTGGCGGAGGCGGTCTGTTGGCCGGTATGGCCGCTTATCTGAGATATACATGGCCCAATACACGGATCATTGGTGTCGAGCCTGAAGATGCCGCCTGTACTCAAGCAGCACTCAACAAAGGTCGTCGGGTTACCTTGCGCGAAGTGGGCTTATTTGCAGACGGTTGTGCGGTGGCTCAAGTGGGCAAAGAAACGTTTCGTGTGATCCGTGAGTGTGTTGACGAGGTGATGACGGTTTCCACCGACGAAATCTGTGCCGCAGTGAAAGATATCTTTGAAGACACACGCGCCATTGCCGAGCCGGCAGGGGCATTGGCGGTAGCCGGCATGAAAAAGTTTGCTGAAGACCATGCTATTACCGGACAAATGATGGCAGCGACCGTCAGCGGCGCCAATACTAATTTCGATCGGCTGCGCTACATCTCAGAGCGCACTGAAATTGGTGAGCGTCGTGAGGCAATATTGAGCGTCACCATTCCTGAGCGCGCGGGCGCCTTCCGCACTTTTTGCAGCGCAATTGGTAAGCGCAATATTACGGAATTTAACTATCGGTACGAAATGTCGGGAGAGGCGCGGGTCTTTGTGGGGCTGACTGTAACGCCGGATGACGAGGGGGTGTTCGCACTGCAGTCAGTACTGGAGCGCAAGGGATATCGGGTATTGGATATGACGGACAACGAGACCGCTAAGCTGCATCTGCGTCATATGATCGGGGGCAGAGTTTCTCCTGAAATTGCCGACGAAATGGTGTTTCGAGTTGAGTTTCCAGAGCGTCCCGGAAGCTTGCTGCAGTTCCTCGGTGCGCTGGGGAATGAATTCAATATTTCCTTGTTTCATTACCGGAACCATGGATCTGCATTTGGTCGGATACTGGTGGGCATGCAAGTGCCCACCAGCAAGCGTCCTGCACTCAAAAAAGCACTGTCTCGATTGGGTTATCGGTTTTGGGAGGAGACGGATAATCCGGCTTATCGTGAGTATTTAGGCCGCCCAACGACAGGATGAATGCCGGACCCATACGACGGCAAATGCGGGGCGTTTGAGCTTTATTTTGGCGCCGCCAAGCTAGTGCCCAGGATGAAAGAGCACTAGCTCAGAATCACTCAAGAAGCCGTTCAAAGGTTTATCGTGTGCTTCTGCTTGCCAGTCGCCGACGTGTTGTTGCGTAAAGCCTACCCCTAACCGAAACCCCCGTGCCGTGACAAAGAGTCGATCATAAAACCCTCCTCCGTAACCCAGTCTCATGCCGGTGCGCCCGCAACCCAATAGTGGCGTAATAAAAAGATCAATGGTCTCGATTGAGACGGGTGTGGCAGAGGCCACTGGTTGACGAACGCCGCCGAGTGTTGTCTCGGTTGCATCACCGTCTTGCCACAAATGGAAGTTCAGCGTGGTGCCGACGACTCGGGGGCAGGCCACCTGAGACCCAGAGCGTCTATGTGCCAGCAGTCCGGACGGGTCGAATTCTGACTGATGTGGTAAATAGCTGGCAATGACGCCTGCTGATTCCCAAACGGACCAGTCTTTGAGATGTTTGTGGGCGCGTTGGCATGCAAGATGTCGTTGCTCGTCTGTCAGCTGATCCCGCGTGCTCCGCAGCGCGCGCCGCAACGCTGTTTTCTCTGCCTTGAGGTCAGTCATCGAAAGCGCGCGGTGCGAATGGCGGAGCTTGTGGGGACGCAACGCTGTGACGTGGCGGGGGTGCGACACTGGTGCGACACGGCGAGGCTACGCCCCTCTTGCGATTAGAATGACCCACGGTACCGCTGACGAATAGGCCCTTGAACCCTTGCGGCTCAAGGTGGTGACCACCGCGTGGCTTCAGGCTTCCCGGCTTAGACCAGGCTTGCTCAACCGCCACGGAGGTGCTCTCCGGGTACTGCATTATCGGCTCGAGGACAAATCGTCTGGCGCATACAACAGGCCAGGTGGAGTATAGCGGATTCTTGGCTTCAGTTAATCTCGAGCTGCCGCAACTGATAGAGCACCTCGTCCAGCTGGCTATTCAGCGCTGACAGCCGCTGCTGTTCTTCACTGTTTTGCGTGGATTGTTCGCCACCCTTAAGCGCCAGCAACTCGTGGCTGATATTCAGTGCTGCCATGATGGCAACGCGCTCTAAACCAATGACTTTTCCTGTGGAGCGGATATCTCGCATGTGCTGATCGAGGTAACGAGCGGCGGTGGCGAGTGCTGACTCCTCGTCAGCGGGGCAAGCGACTTGATACTCTTTGTCGAGGATATCGACGCTGACGGTGTTAGAGCGGCTCATGCAGTGCCATCCAAAGACCGTAATCTGGCCAAAGACGTCTCAACGTGTTCGCTAGCTTGACGTTGCCGTTCCAATAACTCGCGGCGCTCTTTTTGCAGCTCTGCAGTGCGCAGCTTCAAGGCACGATTTTCTCGGTTTAACTCGCGGCTCAGCTCAATGAGGTCATTCACTTTTGTTTCCAGCGCCTGTATGAGGTTTTCAGCCACGGCATGTACACTATGTCAGTTAGAAGCAAGCACTATAATGCGCGTTGTTTCACTGGGTCAATGCACAGCAACACAACTAAGATGACGACGGGCTCTTTCAGGAAGTAGCGCTGCGTCATCATCGATGAAACAGGTTTCAATTACCGACAATTAGGGACGGCACTATTTTGTTATTCGACGCACTGGGGGCATTCGAAGATATGCCTCATTGGGAAGAGGCGGCTGACAGCCTTTTCAATGCGGGCCTGACTATTAACCCGTCTGCGCTTCATGGCGGTATGGTGGGTTTGTTGGCGGCGGGATTTAGCCCGCGCACGGAGCAACATTTTTCGTCGACCGTGGCGGCATTGGAAAAAGCATTGGCGGTCGAGTTGACAGGGGATTTGGTCGACTTTATTTCCCGCTTGAGTCTTGCGACTTTGTCGGCTATTGAGGATGCAGATTACACCTTCCAACCGATGTTGCCGCCAGATGATGATGCCTTAGAAGAACGCTTATTATCCGTTTCTGAGTGGAGTACGGGGTTTTTATCGGGTTTCACACAAGGGATCACGATTCGTGAAGCAGCGGGTCAGCCTGTTGCGGGCTTAACGGCTGAGGCGCTGAAAGATATCGCCGCGATCGCGCAAGTCGATACTGAGGAGTCTGATTCTGAAACGGCAGAGAGACAACTGGATGACATCATCGAATACTTAAGGTTTGCCGCTATTAACACCGTGATGGAAGCGCAAGCGCTACAGGAGACTGATCTTGAAGATCACCAAAGCTGAGTTTACGCGTCGCCGTAAAAAACTGATGTCTATGATGGACAAGAACAGTATTGCGATCATCCCCGGTGCGCGGGAGGTCACTCGGAGCCGAGATACCGAATATCCGTTTCGGCAGAATAGCGATCTCTTTTACTTAACAGGATTCGAGGAGCCTGACGCGGTGTTGGTCCTCCTACCCGGTCGCCGGCAGGGTCAGGTGATCTTGTTTTGTCGAGAGCGCGACCCCGATATGGAGCTTTGGAATGGCTATCGACTGGGCCCGGAAGGCGCGATAGCGTATCTGGGGCTCGATGATGCTTTCCCCATTGATGATCTCGATGAAATTCTTCCCGGTCTCATTGAGGGAACGAATCGGATCTACTACTCGATGGGCCACGATGATCATTTTGATCAGCGGGTGATGGGTTGGGTAAATCAGATCCGACGCCTTGCGCGGAGCGGCGCGGCGCCTCCTGCCGATTTCACTGATTTGGCCTTTCTGCTGCATGAGCAGCGCTTGATCAAGTCCGCTGCTGAACTGCGCGTTATGCGCAAGGCAGGTGAGATCAGCGCTGAAGCGCATATTCGTGCTATGCGCGAGTGTCGTGCAGGACGATACGAATATCACCTTGAAGC
>ENA-UZWU01009792-UZWU01009792.1-metagenome-genome-assembly--contig:-Day-4--1m-contig-9792_pt1 | contig 18573 bp, 16 predicted proteins | sample MGYA00260345_ERZ794905 | MGnify/ENA metagenome assembly ERZ794905
TATCTAATATTAATCCTGAAAATATAAACGCTGTTAATGAATTGGTGGCTAATAAGTATACTAGATGGGAATGGATTTTTGGTCACACTCCTAGCTTCAAGTACACAGATGACAAAGGCAATATTTATAAAATAAAAAAAGGTACGGTAGAAGAAGCTGAACTGAAACAGCATCTTGGCAAAAAATTTTCAGAAATATTATGACACGTAGAGAAAGAGCAGAAAAAATTCAAACAATACTCAATGAAGAATTCCCTACCACTCCTATTCCATTGGACCATAAAGATCCTTACACGCTGCTCATAGCTGTATTACTCTCAGCACAATGTACAGATGAACGAGTCAATAAGATCACTCCTCTCCTATTTGCGAAGGCAGATAATCCCTATGATATGGTGAAAATGACCGTCGAAGAAATTAAAGCAATCATTCGTCCTTGCGGCTTATCTCCTATGAAGAGTAAAGGGATATATGGACTAAGCCAAATTATCATTGAGAAATACGGAGGTGAGGTCCCTCAAAGTTTTCAAGATTTAGAGACACTTCCAGCTGTAGGACATAAAACGGCTAGTGTAGTAATGAGCCAGGCTTTTGGAGTACCTGCATTTCCTGTGGATACCCATATACATCGCTTAGCTTATAGATGGAAGTTGAGCACCGGTAAAAATGTAGATAAAACTGAAAAAGACTTAAAGGCAATCTTCCCGAAGGACGATTGGAATAAAGTACATCTTCAAATTATATTTTTTGGTAGAAAATATTGTCCCGCTAGAGGTCACGATTCTTTTGCATGTCCTATATGCAAGGATTATGGCAGAGCTATATTATTTAAGTGAAACAAATGAAAACGGAAGACTTCTTTATAATTCTACTAAAGACTATTGGGATTTATACTTTATGCAATTATGTATTAAATAATTATATGATTGTTTATTCCATAACTGAACAAGATTGGAGATGTCTCATTTCATTTATTGGGTTTACACTCGTCTACATCGCATTTATAATTTATTCGAGAAAAATCGTCAAGGTTTTCAAATTGACAAAAGGGATAGAAACGGATTTTATTTCATTTGGGACATTAAGTAGTATGAAGATACTTCAAATCGTCTTCATTTTTCTTGGAGCTTATTTACTAATAGACAATGCTCCAAACATTCTCATCGAAAGCTTCGCCTCTTTAATAGGCAAAGCTCAATATAGATCCTTGAATGGATTGGTAGATGTATCATATCCAAGCCAGCCTTTATTACCTGCTATTATCAAAGTACTAATAGGTTTCTTTATCATTCAAAAATCAAGGTGGCTTTCCGGACTATTGCTACAAGAAAAAGGTTGATTAGAATCTCTTAGCACATAAGTAGACATCTATTTAAGTAAATAGTACCTTTGCACCTCACTAATCAATGAAAGTAGAGGTTTTATACGAAGATAATCATCTTATAGCGGTCAACAAGCCTGCTGGCCTGGTTGTACAAGACAATGAGCATGGTCTTCCCTCATTAGAAACTCACGTCAAGGCATATATCAAAGCCAAGTATAACAAACCAGGTGCTGTGTTCTTAGGGTGTATTCATAGACTAGACACCAATGTGACTGGTGTCGTTTTATTTGCTCGTACGAGTAAAGCTCTCAAGCGAATGAATGAGCAATTCAAGAATCGTACGATTGAGAAATACTATACCGCATTGATTCGAAGGAAACCACAGCCAATGGCGGGGACGCTTACACATTGGCTAAAAAAAGACCCAAAACAAAACAAAACAAAACTGTATGAGGAAGAGCGAGATGGCACTAAAAAAGCCATTCTCCATTATGAATACATCAATACTGCAAATCACTGCTTCCTTGTAAAAGTAAGACCGGTGACTGGTAGACCACATCAGATTAGAGTACAGTTAGCCCGTACCTTTACAGGCATCGTGGGAGATGTAAAATACGGTCAAACCAAACCAACTAAGGATAAAAGTATTTATCTGCACGCTTTGGGTCTGAGATTTGATCATCCAGTAACTAAAGAAAAGACTAATATTCACGCTCCAATGCCAGCTTTTGGTAATTGGAAATTTTTTAAAGAAATTGAAAAAAACCTATTAAAAGAATGAACGCAACAGTAAAAATACCTACTCCAAAGAATGAACCTGTAAGTGCTTTTGCACCAGGAAGTCAAGAGACGCTTAACCTAAAAAACAAGCTTCAGGAACTAAAAAGTACAGAAGTAGATGTACCTATGTATATAGGTGATAAAGAAGTATTCACTAATGAGAAAGTAACGATGCATCCACCGCACGAAAAAGCTCATAACTTAGGGACATACAATAAGGGAACAGCTGAGCACGTAGAGCAAGCAATCGAAGCTGCACTAGCTGCTAAAGAAAATTGGTCAAATATGCCTTGGGAAAGTAGAGCTGCTATATTTTTGAAAGCTGCTGATTTATTAGCAGGTCCTTTCAGAGATAAAATGAATGCTGCTACTATGCTTGCTCAGTCTAAAAATGCAATGCAAGCTGAAATAGATGCTGCTTGTGAAATGATTGATTTCTTCAAGTTTAATGTTCAGTACATGAGTGAAATATATGCTCAACAACCACCGGAAAACTCTCCAGGAGTTTGGAATCAGTTAGAATATAGACCGCTTGAAGGTTTTGTATTTGCTCTTACTCCATTCAACTTTACTAGTATCTGTGCTAACTTATGTGCAGCTCCTGCAATGATGGGAAATACCATCGTTTGGAAGCCTGCTGAAACACAGATTTACAGTGCTCAAGTTATCATGGAATTGTTCAAAGAAGCTGGACTGCCTGATGGTGTGATCAACCTGGTGTACGTAGACGGTCCTACAACAGGAGAAGTCGTTTTCAATCACAGAGATTTTGCTGGCATTCACTTTACTGGAAGTACAAGAGTATTCAGACATATCTGGAAAACCATTGGAAACAATATAGACAAGTATAGAAGCTATCCTCGAATAGTTGGAGAAACAGGAGGAAAAGACTTTGTGATGGTTCACCCAAGTGCGAATGTAGACCAAGTAAGTACTGCCTTGGTAAGAGGATCTTTCGAATTCCAAGGTCAAAAATGTTCTGCAGCTTCAAGAGCTTATATACCTCAGAGTATGTGGGAAGAATTGAAGTCTAAAGTGGTAGAAACAACCGACTCATTGAAAATGGGAACAACTGAGGATTTTAGCAATTTCATCAATGCGGTAATTGATCAAAAATCATTTAATAAGATTTCAAAATTCATAGATGAAGCAAAAGCTGCAGATGATGCGGAAATTATTGCTGGAGGCGAATACGATGACAGCATCGGGTACTTTGTACGCCCTACTATCATTGCTACTAGCAATCCAAAATACACCACTATGTGTGAAGAAATATTCGGCCCTGTGTTGACTATCTATGTATATGAAGATGACCAATTTGAAGAAACACTAAAATTAGTAGATAACACTTCAGAATATGCACTTACTGGTTCAATATTTGCGAGAGGTAGAGAGCATATTAACGTTGCACTACACGCATTGAGAAATGCAGCTGGAAACTTCTATGTCAATGATAAACCTACTGGAGCCGTAGTCGGACAGCAACCATTTGGTGGTGCAAGAGGTAGTGGAACCAATGATAAAGCAGGTGCCCCAATCAATCTAATGAGATGGACTTCAATGAGAACTATAAAGGAGACTTTTGTAACTCCTACTAGCTATGAATACCCTTTTCATAGCTAATTGTTAAAATGGTTCTCCATTACAATTATTAAACACCGAAAAGGGGACCAATTGGTCCCCTTTTTACATTAGTCGGCATAAATAATGTTACTTATTCAACAAGAGATTACAAATGAAAAAATACTTGCTATCCATTTCTATAATCATCGTATTACTTCTTAGCTCTTTTATCTTCCTTCCTTATATTTTTAAGGATAAGATAATCTCTTCCATAAAAAAAGAAGCAAATATACATCTTAGTGCAGATCTTGACTTCAGTAATGATATTGGAATTAATGTTTTCAGATCTTTCCCTGACCTGAATTTGTCTCTAAAGAATTTGACTTTACGTAATGCAGACTCCATTTTTAATCAAGACACACTAGCCTCTATAGACAGGTTTGACATCTCTTTTGACCTCATGGAGTTTTATAAAGAAGGAGAATATGTACTTAAAACACTTTCACTTGTTCATCCTAAAATATATCTAGAAAGCAATGACTCAGCTTCAAACTGGGACATAATGAAGACTAGTGAAGCGGCAGAAGAATCAACACCTATTCAATTCCAATTGAATGATATCCAAATTTCAGACGGCGTTTTTCAATATCGAGACGGACTAACTAAAGTGAGGATAACAGATATCCACCACAATTCTTCAGGCATTTATGATTCTAAGCTCTTTAATCTAGACGCATTTACTACAGCTAAACGCGTACAAGTAATTTATGATGACATCACTTATTTAGACAATTGGGAGATGAAACAAGGAGGTAAAATCATAGTAGACGTTGATCAAAACATTTACACATTCCCTCAAAACGATTTCCTAATCAATGGATTACCTACACAACTTGATGGCACTATTGCGTATTCAGAAAGTAACCTCGTATTTGACCTAATGGCAAATTCGTCAAGTCCTGACATCAATCAAGTCCTGACATTAATTCCAGCAATATATACCTCAGATTTCAGTACTATGCAAACCTCTGGTGCTGCTGCATTCAAAGCCAAACTGAAAGGAAAATGCAATGAAACTAGTTTTCCTAGCTACTCACTAAAACTAAGAATGGAAAATGGTTCGTTCAAGTACCCAGATTTAGAAATTCCAGCAGACAATATCAATCTCGACTTGAATATTTATAGTGTTTCAGGAGATTTCGATAATACTATAATTGATATACCTACTTTCTCTTTCAACGCTGCTGAGGACCAGTTTAAAGGGAAATTAAAATTCAGTGATATCGTTAACAATCCTAACCTTGATATCACTGCACACGGAACAATAGACCTAGGAAATCTTCAGAAAATCATTCCTCTGGAAGAAATGCAAATCCAAGGGAAAATAAAAGCTGACTTAGATATGGTTGGCAGGCTGAAAGATATCAAAAGTTCTTCTTTAGATAGGTTCAATGCACATGGAGATATCTCGACAGAAAACTTTCGCTACAAAACAGAAAATATGGAAGAAGAGCTATTTCTTTCGAAAGGTCATCTGTCGATTTTTAACGAAAAAGTAACCATTGATAAATTAGAGGGAAAGCTTGGACAGAATTCAATCAATATCTATGCTAAATTCAATAATTTCTTCTCTTACTTATCCGATGATCAATCGCTGCTAGGAAATCTCGTTTTCAGATCTAGTAATTTCAATCTAAATGACTTCTATGCGGTAGAAAGCAAAGAAGGCTCTAAAGAAAATGAATTGACATTAGTAGAGATACCAGGAAATGTGGAACTCAACATCTCAGCTACTATAGAAAAACTCATTTATGATGATCTTGCTTTTGACAATTTTAGTGGAGACTTCAATGTAAAGGACAATAAGTTCATAATTAAAGACTTAGCGAGCACCTTTCTAGGAGGAGCACTAAACTTCTCAGGTCTTTATGCATATGACCCTTCAGAGCCTTCTGCACAATTCAATATAAAGTATTCAAACATAGATTTGAGCCAACTGTCTGAAAGATTTAAAGTATTTTCAGCATTTGTCCCAGTCGCTAAAAAAGTAAAAGCAACTAGCTCTGCGAGTCTGCAGTTTTCATCAGAACTCAATAAGGATATGTCTCCAAAGATGGGTCTATTGAATCTTGGAGGAGCTATAGATCTATCCAACATCGCAATTGACGATGTCAAAATTCTTCAAGCATTAGACAATCAATTAGGAACAAGCCACTTTGACATTTCTAGTTTACAGGATCTATTTTTAAACTTTCAGATCTCAGATGGAAAATTACTTGTAAACCCTTTTCAAATTAAAATAGATGAATCTATACTTAGATTAGAAGGAACCACAAAGCTGGACAAAGCAATAGACTATTGTGGAGTACTATCGATTCCAAGTACTTATGTGAAAAAAGAAACCCAAATCATAAACAATCTAATTAAGGAAAGTCCGATACAAAATCTAGAGATCAAGCCAAACGAATATTTGGATTTAACTGTTAACATCACAGGAAGCTTTTCTAATCCAACAGTAAAAGTAAAGCTGCAAGAGGTGAAAAAGTCTATTGGGAACAGAATACAAGATACGGTCTCTAATCTTGTAAATGAGAAGAAACAAGAACTGAAAAACGAATTGGATGAAGAAACCAAAAAAATTAAAAAAGAGGCCGAAAGAAAATTAGACGAAACAAAATCTCAAGTAGAAGACGAAATTAAAAAGCGGCGTGAAGCTGCAGAAGAAAAATTGAGACAAGAAGCTGAGGAAAGACGTAGAAAACTAAAAGAAGAAGCAGACAAAAAACTTAGAGAAATATTTAAACCATGAAAAATACAGTAATAATTTTAGCAACCGTTTTAAGCATCGTAGCTTGTGGACCATCTAACAAAGACTCAGGATTTGACAATGAACCATCGAATGACACACCTGCAAGAGCTGAGTTACCATTAGATGAAAGTGACACAATAACAGTAGTAGCACAAGGAGCAACTATGGCAGAGATGAAGTATGATACTAAGGCGATTAGAGTGCCTGCCAACAAAGAGATTACGATAGCACTAGTAAACCAAAGTACGGATGCTACTATGCCGCATAACATTGTTTTCATTCAAAAAGGAACAGCAAATGATGTTGGTCAAGCAGGTATGCAACATAAAGATAATGGATATATAAATCCGAATGAAGAAAATGTAATTGCTCACTCCGCAGTAGCTCCTATGGGTGAGACCGTATACCTTACCTTCACTACACCAAAATCTGGAGATTATGAATTCATCTGCTCGTATCCAGGTCACTGGGGCTTGATGAAAGGAAAGTTTTCAACCAGGTAAAATCCAAGATATTTTAAAACGGCATGTCTCCATCCGGTTCGAATGGGGTCATGTCATTCATTTTACTTCCAAGCGTCACACTTGAATCTTGGAAAGTGTCTGGGCCATAATCTACATACCCCCAATCAGCAAACTTTCCAAAGTGCTTGATGAACTTTAGATTTACTGTTCCTGGAGATCCATTACGGTGCTTTCGGATAATAATTTCGGTTAATCCTGTATTATCATTCCCCTCTTCATCTTGAGTAACCCCATAATATTCGGGTCTGTAAATAAATGTTACCAAATCGGCATCCTGCTCTATGGATCCAGACTCTCTCAAGTCTGATAACATAGGACGCTTATCTGTACGCTGCTCTACAGCTCTACTAAGTTGTGCTAGTGCTATTACAGGTATGTCCAACTCTTTGGCTAAACCTTTTAAAGAACGTGAGATATAGGAAATCTCTTGCTCCCTATTTCCTGCAGATTTATTTCCCTCTTCAGCTCTCATCAGTTGGAGATAATCGATGATAATCATATCTAAACCACGCTGTCTTTGGAGTCTACGTGCTTTTGCTTTAAGGTCTAATACCGTAAGAGCTGGAGTATCATCTATGAACAGTTTCGCGTCTTCTATGGTACTAATCTTAGTGTGCAATTGCTGCCATTCGTGTTCTTCCAGCTTTCCACTTCTGATTTTTTCAGAAGAAAGTTCTGCTTCAGAAGCAATTAGCCTTTTCACAAGCTGCATACTACTCATCTCTAGAGAAAATATAGCTACACTTTTTTGCGAAAGCACAGCGGCATTTCGTGCCATGGAAAGTACAAAAGCAGTCTTACCCATACCCGGACGTGCAGCCAAGATGATAAGATCACTGTTCTGCCATCCGGATGTCATACGATCCAACTCTGTGAAACCCGTTGGTATTCCTGTCAATCCGTCACCATCTTGTTTAGATTCTTCAATATCTTGAATGGCCTTTGCGATAAGGTCACTAACCTCATCGTAGTTTTTGGTCATACTACTATTCTTTATCTCGAATAGCTGCTTTTCTGATTGGTCCAATAGTTCGAAAGCGTCTGAGGTCTCTTCAAAAGCCTTCTCTCCTATCTCACTTGCTACAGTTATCAATTGTCTCTGAATACTCTTTTGCATCACAATGTGTGCATGGTATTCTATGTTTGCGGCACTACTTACTTTGTTTGTTAGTGTGGTTATGTAATATGCTCCACCTACGGCTTCAAGATTACCGTCCTTTCTGACTTGTTCTGTTACGGTCAGTATATCAATTGGTTTCCCAGCACCAAAAAGATGAATAATTGCCTCGTAAATTTTTTGATGAGCTTCTACATAGAATGCGTCAGGTCTCAAAAAATTAGCAATCTTTTCTGGAGCATATTTCTCCAACATCAGTGCACCCAATACAGCTTCCTCTAAATCACGAGCTTGGGGTTGAAGCTTGGACATATCCATATTACCAAAATTCACCTTCTTTTTTGTACCTGCTCGTTTTTTATCCATATATAATTGCTGTTTGAGTTGACTATTAGTTTATCACTTAATGAGAGTTCAAAAATATCTATCCATCCGAGTGAACAATCCACATAAAGTGTGCAGTTCTAATTACCAACATTCATTTTGAAAATGTGCGTGAAACGTTAACAACCTAAGATGATATCCGTAATCAACTGTCTGTCAGCATCATCTTATCCACACCCCCTATTCAAATCAATTGATGTTCCACAAATTTACTTGATTTATTGCAAGAATACTTATGGTTCTAAACACTTAATTCTCACACTATTTCGAGTTATCAACTTTTTTAAGGAGATAAGTATCCGAAAGAGAGTTTATGTATTCTGAAATTTTAGTCACTTCTCAAATGTGATGCACTGCCGACTTTTCCGCAGTCGTTTTGGTCTTATATTTGTCATTAATATAATAATGGAGGCACAGTTTTCACCCGGAGTAAAAGAAGTAATACAATTCAGTAGAGAGGAAGCTATAAGATTAGGTCATAGCTACATCGGTACTGAACATCTTCTTTTAGGACTTATACGTCAAGGCGACGGTAAGGCAATTAGACATTTAAAGTCTATGGGCATTGATATGCTCAGACTAAAAAAAACAGTAGAAGATAGTATAAGAGATACAACGAGCAAATCTACTAACATAGGTAATATTCCACTGACGAAGCAAGCGGAAAAAGCTCTGAAAATCACATACTTAGAAGCTAAAATATTTAAAGATGATATTATAAGAACAGAACATTTATTACTCTCCATCCTACGTGATGAAGATAATATTGCTTCTCAGATATTAAATCAATTTGGAGTAGATTATGATATTTTTAAGAGTGCTATGGAAGATAAACTTCCAGATACTAACGTAGAAATGAGTACTGATTCTCCTGAAGATTTTTACAACCAAGAGAGTGGAAAAACTACACCACCAAGCAAAACACCAAAGTCAAAAAGTAAAACACCGGTACTAGACAATTTTGGTAAAGACCTGACGAAATTGGCAGAGGCTGACAAATTGGACCCTATTGTTGGCAGAGATAAAGAAATAGAGCGTGTTTCTCAGATTTTAAGTAGACGTAAGAAAAATAATCCAGTACTTATAGGTGAACCGGGAGTAGGAAAGACTGCTATTGCTGAAGGCTTAGCTCTCCGTATAGCACAACGAAAAGTATCTAGAGTCTTATTTGACAAGCGAGTAGTTACGCTTGACCTTGCAAGCCTTGTCGCAGGAACAAAGTATAGAGGTCAATTTGAAGAGCGAATGAAAGCCGTGATGACTGAATTAGAAAAAACAGATAATGTTATTCTATTTATTGATGAAATACACACTATAGTAGGTGCTGGTGGAGCAAGTGGATCATTGGATGCTTCCAATATGTTCAAACCAGCCTTAGCTAGGGGAGAAATTCAATGTGTCGGAGCTACCACATTAGATGAATACAGACAGTATATCGAAAAAGATGGTGCACTAGAAAGACGTTTTCAAAGTGTAATGGTAGAACCTACTTCTTCAGAGGAAACACTTGAAATACTCAACAACATAAAAGGTAAATATGAAGCTCACCATAGCGTGGAATATTCTGACGAAGCGATAGCAGCTTGTGTAAATATGAGTATCCGGTATATCACTGATAGGCATTTACCAGATAAGGCGATTGATGTATTAGATGAGGTTGGAGCACGTGTACACTTAAGTAATATCCACGTTCCTCAAGACATCTTAGAACTGGAGAAAAAGATAGAGGAAATTAAAGAAGAAAAAAACCGCGTAGTAAAAAGCCAAAAATATGAAGAGGCAGCAAGACTACGCGATAAAGAAAAATCACTTCTAGAAAATTTAGAAAATGCGAAATCGGTATGGGAAGAAGAAAGTAAGACCCAAAGATATCGCGTTGAAGAAGACGACGTTGCTGACGTTATCGCTATGATGACGGGTATTCCTACTAAGCGAATAGCACAAAAAGAAGGGAATCGTTTACTGAAAATGGCTGAAGAGCTTAAAGCTAACGTTATAGGTCAGGATCAAGCTGTTGTGAAGCTTACTAAAGCTATCCAAAGAACAAGAGCAGGTTTAAAATCTCCGAACAAACCAATCGGATCTTTTATATTCTTGGGAAGTACTGGAGTAGGAAAAACAGAAATGGCAAAATCACTTGCCAAGTACTTATTCGATACCAAAGAAGCATTGGTTAGAATAGATATGAGTGAGTATATGGAAAAATTTGCCGTATCTAGACTAGTCGGAGCTCCTCCGGGATATGTAGGATATGAAGAAGGCGGAATCCTAACGGAAAAAATAAGAAGAAAGCCTTACTCAGTTGTTCTATTTGATGAGATAGAAAAAGCTCACCCTGATGTATTCAACTTGCTCCTTCAGGTACTTGATGAAGGTTTCTTGACGGATAGTCTAGGACGTAAGGTAGATTTCAGGAATACCATAATCATTATGACTTCTAACATAGGTAGTCGTCAGCTGAAGGAATTTGGAAGTGGTGTAGGTTTTGGAACTTCTGCTAAGTCTGCAGCTGCAGATCTAAATAGCAAAGGAGTAATAGAGACTGCATTGAAAAGATTCTTTGCTCCAGAATTCTTAAACAGAATAGATGATGTTATCGTATTCAATGCTCTGGAAAAGGAAGACATCCAAAAAATACTAGAACTATCTCTACAAGAATTAGTTGTTCGAATCAGACAAATAGGTTTTGATATTAAGTTATCTAAATCTGCCAAGGAATACTTAGCGGAAAAAGGTTTTGATTCTGACTTCGGTGCTAGACCACTAAACAGAGCAATTCAAAAATACCTTGAAGATCCATTAGCAGAAGAAATCTTAAAGTCTGATATCAAAGAGGGAGATGTAATTAAAGTAGATTTCAATAAGAAAAAGGATGAATTAACTTTCAAAAAAGAAAAGGCTAAGTCCGTTAAGGAAGATAAAAGTGCCTAGCTAGTATTTTAACTAAGTTTTCAAAAGGTCAATCTCTGAGAGATTGACCTTTTTTTCATTATGCCCTGTTCTTCGGAAATATATCTTCATTCCACTCAAAAGTTCGTGTCTAAAATCTGCCTATCGTTATTCCTAATCTCTTAACTTTGCATACTTATGGAAATCGGGAAATCACTATTCAAATTTGAGCTCAAAGGCACTGATAATAAGAAATATGACAAGTTTACTTTTGCCGACAGAACGGCTTTAGTTCTGATAGTCACTTGTAATCACTGTCCATATGCAAGAGCATATTGGCACAGATTAATTAAGTTGTATAATCAGTTTGAATCAGATAACCTCATGATACTAGCTGTTAATCCAAATGATGCTGGGCAGTATCCTGCAGATTCGTTTGAGGAAATGAAAAAATTAAAAAAGGAACTAAAACTGCCTTTCCCATATCTTCACGATGAAGATCAGCAAATCACAAAGAAGTTAGGAGCTACTCGCACACCAGAGGCTTTTGTGTTTAACAGTAAACGACAGCTTGTATACAAAGGAGCAATAGACGACAACTGGGAAAATGCAAATATGGTGACAAGCGTATATCTCGAAGATGCGATAGAATACACATTAGATGGTATGGAGCCAGATTATACAGAAATTCCAGCTGTGGGATGCAGTGTAAAATGGAAGAAGTAAAAAACTGAAAGTGGACTCCTTAGCTAACAAAAAAATTATAATTACAGGTGCTTCATCTGGTATAGGCAAAGCAATAGCAGAAGAAGCTTCCAAAGTAGGTGCACATATAGTCTTAGCATCTAGAACCTACGAAAAACTAATTGAGCTTAAACAAGATTTGGTACCTTATGGGAATACTATCGTATGCGTCCAAACAGACGTAACCAAGCCCGAAGACTGTGATCACTTAATCAAGGAATCTGTAGATCAGTTGGGTGGCGTAGATATACTCATCAATAATGCTGGTATATCTATGCGAGCTCCTTTTGAACATGTGAAATTAGACGTGCTCAAAGAAGTCATGAATGTGAACTATTGGGGAGCGGTTTACTGCACAAAAGCTGCATTGCCTGAGCTTCTAAAAAGTAAAGGCAGTCTTGTAGCGGTGTCATCAGTTACAGGATTCAAAGGTCTTCCCGGCAGAACAGCCTATGCCTCATCGAAATTTGCTTTAAATGGTCTGTTCGAAAGTCTTCGAATGGAATATATGAGCAGAGGCCTACATACACTTATTGCTTGTCCCGGATTTACCACTAGCAATATTCGATTCAATGCTCTCATAGCTGACGGAAGTGAACAAGGTGATACACCCTTGGATGAAAAGAAAATAGATAAGCCAGAAGACGTGGCTAAGGATATTCTACAGGCTATCAGAGACCGTAAAGACTTCATGCTTACCAATAAGCAGGGAAAATTAATGTTTTGGGTGAATAAGTTTTTCCCAAAATACTTAGAAAAAAAGATACATAACGTCATCGCAAAAGAACCAAATTCTCCTATACTCGAGTAATGGATATACTTACCGTATTAACAGAAAAAACGAAAGAAGCCTTAGCTACTTTATATGATGTACAAGATGCTGAGGTCAGTTTCGAAAGTACAAATGCAAACTTTGAAGGTGACTTTACTTTCGTTGTATTTCCATACCTAAGAAACAGCAGAAAAAAACCTGAAGACACTGCCTCCGAGATAGGAGATATACTGAAGGATACAGTAGTAGAAATAGCAGACTACAATGTTGTAAAAGGCTTTTTAAATCTTGAACTAAGTGATGCCTATTGGTTGACTGTTGCAGAGAGAATCGCATCAGAAGGAATTAAAATTCCTGCCATAGGAAAAGGTAAAAAGGTTGTTGTAGAATATTCTTCACCAAACACAAATAAACCATTACATCTTGGCCATGTTAGAAATATTATCTTAGGGTACTCTTACAGCGAGATAATGGCGGCAAATGGCTATGAGGTCATTAAAAACAACCTTGTAAATGATAGAGGTATTCACATCTGCAAGAGTATGCTTGCTTGGCAAAAATGGGGAAATGGAGAAACACCACAGAGCTCTGGCATTAAAGGAGACCATTTTGTTGGCAAATACTACGTAGAATTTGACAAACATTATCGTACTGAAATAGCTGAGCTTGTCACAGGAGGAATGGATGAAGAGGAGGCAAAGAACAAAGCTCCACTGATGCTCGAAACCCGAAGTATGCTGCAAGCATGGGAAGCAGGCGACAAAGAGGTAATGGAACTATGGAGAAAAATGAATGAATGGGTCTACGAAGGATTTGATGTCACTTATGACCGTTTAGGAGTTGATTTTGACAAAATATACTACGAATCTGACACCTATATTTTAGGAAAAGCTATGGTACAAGAAGGACTTGCATCTAGTGTATTCTTCAAAAAAGAGGATGGTAGTGTTTGGGTAGATTTAACGGATGAGGGATTAGACGAAAAAATCGTTCAGCGTGCGGATGGAACATCTGTCTACATCACTCAAGACATAGGTACTGCTGATTTGAAGTACAAGGACTTTACTATGGACAAGTTTATTTATGTAGTAGGAAACGAACAGGACTATCACTTTAAAGTGCTCCAACTTATTCTTAAGAAACTAAATAAGCCATACGCAGATGGACTATATCATCTGAGTTATGGTATGGTAGACTTGCCTGAAGGTAAGATGAAAAGTAGAGAAGGTACGGTAGTAGATGCAGATGAATTGATGGATGAAGTAGTAGCCACCGCACAAAAACAGACTGAAGAATTAGGTAAGACAGAAGGTATGAATGACGATGAGCTTGCTTTGCTTTATGAAACGCTAGGTTTAGGGGCTTTGAAATACTACTTGCTCAAGGTTGATGCCAAAAAACGAATGATGTATGACCCAAAAGAATCAATCGATTTTCACGGAAATACAGCACCTTTTATTCAGTATACCTATACACGTATTTCGTCATTGCTCAGGGCTGCGGGAGAATACTCTTTTTCAATACCATCTAAGCTTGAATCAGAAGAAAAGGACTTAGTCGTGCAAATGAACGCGTTCCCAAGTGCCGTAAATGCTGCTGCGGAAAACTACAACCCAAGTGAAATCGCAAATGCCACCTATGATTTAGCGAAGTCTTTCAATAAATTTTACCACGAACACTCTATACTAGGAACCAAAGATGATAAGGTGAAAGATTTTAGAATTTCATTATCAAAAGCTGTAGGTGAAACCATCAAATATGGTTTTAATCTGCTGGGAATAGATGTTCCAGTTAGGATGTAACATCCTTTGGCAGTTAATAGCTTTTCTAAATTAACTAACTATTTATTTATACTTGTGTCTGAACCAAGAAGGCCATTGTCGAAAAACTAGCTTATTGTAAAATCTGTAAAAACCGTAAAGTGGATTTTGATAAAAGAGGATTGATATGTAATTCTTACTTACGAGCAAGCCAACTTTGAAAATGAATGTGAATTTTTCATTTTAGATCAAGAAAGACAAGCTCAAGTAGCTGCCAACGCCCAATCATTTGAACAAATAGATGATAAAGACGACAATGGATCTTCAGATATGCTTTGGGGAGCTGTATGGTGTGTTGGGGGTCTTATAGCAACAGCTGCAGATGTAGGGTATATTTTTTATGGTGCTATCATTTTTGGAGATATCCAGCTCGTACAAGCACTGATGAAAAGTAATTCGTAACTTCTCTTTCACTTCAGCTTGAGCTTCTAGCTTGGGAAGTTTCCATGTGCCTAGACCTAGTGTTTAAACAATACTTGAGATAGGTGGTTATCTTAGTATGCACTTTACCAAAGAAGACATTGCTTCAATGAATCGAATTAACAGGCTCAACCTCATCAATTCCCTATCTGGTATTAAACCCGCTAATCTCATCGGTACTATCGACAATGATGGAAATGAAAACTTAGGCATATTTAGTTCAGTAGTTCATCTAGGAAGTAATCCCGCATTATTTGGTTTTATCCTTCGTCCACGAGGTGAAGTGCGTAGACACACACACGAAAACATTCTCACTAATGTTGTTTATACTATCAACTTTGTTCATACTTCATTTATGAAAAAAGCTCATTACACATCTATCAAAGCAGATAACGATGTAAGTGAATTCAACATAAGTGGTCTAACACCAGAATACATGGATGACTTCAAAGCTCCATTTGTAAAAGAAAGTTCGATAAAACTTGGGATGAGCTTTGTAGAAGAATTACCCATCAAAGCAAATGGAACCAGTCTGATTATTGGCCAAACTGAACACATACTTTTGCCAAAAGGTGCTATGGACGATGGTGGTCACTTTGATCTAGGTGCACAAGAGGTAGCAGGAATTAGTGGTCTGAACACTTACTACTCATTGACAAAAGAAGCTAGGTTTCCTTACGTACGAGATGAGTATTCACTCGAAGACCTATAAGACACTATTATTAACCATTTCAATTCTTTAGCTGTAACTGATTAGACATTGCACATGACTTTATACATTCTATTCTTGACTCTTTTTAGTATTCACCATAACGTATCCATATTTAGCTTCTCTCAAGACGTTAGCATCAAAAACTGGTATGTAGTGGATGATGTAGTTATGGGCGGAAGGTCCTCAGGTAATTTTTCACTCACGTCTGAGGGTTACGGAAGATATTCTGGAAGTGTTTCTACAGAGAACTATGGTGGGTTTTCTTCATTGAGATACAATACGCCTGAAATTACTGTTGGTAAGAGTAAAAAAGTTGTCATCCGTCTAAAAGGTGATGGAAAACAATACCAGTTTAGACTAAAAAATAATAAACGTGACTACCATTCTTATATTTCAAATTTCAAAACATCCGGTGAATGGGAAAATATTGAAATCCCATTGAAAGACCTTTACCCTTCTTTCAGAGGCAGAAAACTAAACATAGACAACTTCGATGCTGACCAAATCCAAGAAATAGGCTTCTTGATTGGCAACAAGAAAAATGAATCTTTCGAAATTTTGATAGATAAAATCTATCTGCATTAAGTCTTCACATTTCGATAAGGATTCGTGGAATTTGAATGCTGTGAATGAACCATATTTGTTTACCTCAAAACGTCTTGGATTTCGATATTGGAAACTTGAAGATCTAGATTTATTTGCAGATATGAATGCAGATCCTGAAGTGATGAGGTACTTCCCCTCCCCTTTAACGAGAACAGAATCTAAGGACTTTATTTACAAGTTAATTAAGCATCAAAAAGATTATGGTCACTCTTATTTTGCAGTAGAGCACCTTAAGAATAAAGAATTCATAGGATTTATCGGACTAGCATATCAAACATATGAGAGTCACTTTACTCCAGCCACGGATATCGGATGGCGTTTGAAAAGGAGTGCTTGGGGAAATGGTTATGCTACTGAGGGAGCTACACGATGTCTCGATTTAGCTTTTGAAAAGCTGAAATTGGACAAGATTTTTTCTACCTGTACACTGCAAAATGCAATTTCTAAAAGAGTGATGCAAAAAATTGGGATGAAAAAGGTTGAAGAGTTTGACCATCCACGACTACAAGAGTACAACGACTTAGTGAGGTGCGTTCGCTATGAAATCAACAGAGACCTTTACAATAAAGCAAAAGACAATCTACCGTTTTGATATTTTATTGTTGGTGATGGTACGTTGACGACTGCACTTGTGTCTACCCTCTACAAATCCTCTAATCTTGTTGTGTTTTGTACTGCGTCCTTGTACGCGTGCACGCCACATTCTAAAGCTACTGGGCTTCATTTCACGTCGCATCAAGTTAATGACATCCTTCTCTACTAAACCAAATTGCAGTTTAATCGTATCAAAGCTGGTACGATCTTCCCAAGCCATTTCAATAACTCGATCTATGTCTTGCTCACTCAAGCTTTTCATTACTTGGATAACCCATTGATGGACTTTTGGTTTTCTAAATAAACACCCAATCTTGAGACAAACGCTCTTGCCGCTTACTTATTGATTATCTGCTATATTTGATTCCGTGTCAAGCACAAGATTAACTTCAAGCATTCTTAACTTCCTTGACCTCTTCCATTTATAGTCATTGCTGTAGTATTGATTTACTTAAATATTAGACTGTATAGTACCCAGGATTATAATAATTCTAAGGGATATGATGAAGATGTCTATGCTCAACTCCAACACTTAAAAGTAGAATTATACGAGAAAAATGCAGGGTTGAAAATGCAGCAATTATTTCCCGAAGGCTTAGTATTTGTAAATGTTTTTTATGGTTTATCTTGGAGCGACTTGATATCTGAGCATACGGATAAAGCTATCATCGATGAAGCTCTAAATGAAATAGATTGGGTAATAGAAGAGCTTCACTCAGAAAATGGCACTTATATTTTTCAAGAAGAGTAACTTGTACCTTACGGAGTATTTTATAAAGGCTGGACCAATTTACTCATTCAAAAAAGACTTGAAATTGCAATGGATTCTACTTTGTTTCCCTTGCATAATGAATACGCTAAGCAAATCGCAAATGGGATAAATAATAGTGAATCTCCTTACCTCGAATCTTATGAAAAGGCTTATTGGCCGTGTGATAACATTATTGCTATGGCTTCTATTCAAAGTGATAAACTCAAAAACACACAATACTATGATTCTACAATTCGTATTTGGATTAATAAAGTAAACGCTCACTTAGATGAGAATGGATTAATTCCGCACTCAGTAAGTTATCAAAATGCCGATATCAATCTCCCTCGAAGGGGAAATTCACTTAGCCTAGGCATTCATTATCTCTATGAAATTGATACTGCATTTAGCCGTAAACAATTTCTTAAGTTTAAAAATCTTTTTCTGGATAGTAGACTGGGTCTGTCAGGGATAAGAGAGCATCGAAAAGGAAGAGGTGGCAATGGAGATATAGATAGTGGACCAGTAATCTGGGGTATCGGAGGTGCAGCCAGTATAGTGGGCCAACGTACTATGAGTACTTTTAAAGAGTGGGATACCTATCAAGGACTTCGAAATAGTATAGAAGCTTTTGGAGCTGCATACACGTGGCAAGGAGAAAAGAAATATATTTTTGGTAAGATGCCAATGGCTGATGCATTTATAGCTTGGAGTAATGCGTCAGTTCGTGAATCCGACATACAATCTGGAAATTGGAGATGGAAG
>ENA-UZWU01014800-UZWU01014800.1-metagenome-genome-assembly--contig:-Day-4--1m-contig-14800_pt1 | contig 18448 bp, 20 predicted proteins | sample MGYA00260345_ERZ794905 | MGnify/ENA metagenome assembly ERZ794905
CCATCGCAAAATTGGTATATCTCCTATATACGACTTTATAAAATGATATCTGTGGATTTCCAATAAAGTTATGGTCTAACGCTCCTTTCTGCATAAGTTGGTTCAATCCGCCAGCCATATTTAACTATTTAATATATTTATTTTATTTATAATGTTTAATTTAATTTAATAAATATAAAATAATAATAGCGAAAAATATAAATATAATTAATTACAATATTGTTTACCTCCTATTCCTGATTGTATAGTTAGAATGTTATAACTTATGGCATATATATCAAAATTATATTTTAGATCAGGAGGTACCTCTCTTTTACCAAATTCAATTCCTAAATCTATATGTATTCCAAATTGCCCTAAAACAGAAAAATTAGAATGCCCGGATGGTTGATATTCTGTTGGGTTGAGCGAAAAAGAAAACAAATGGATTCCTTCTTTTATTTTTCTTGAATGGTGGTAATAAGGTTGGATTAAGGTATAATATTCGCTATCTCTCGTTTCTTGTCTTTTGTTTGTATTAAATGTAAAATACATTTTTTCTATAATATTTTTGTGAAAATACTTCATCTTAAAATTATTTGTTCTATAATCATCGGTTCCATGCCTATTGTAAAATAAATATTTATTAGTTAATGATTCTGAATAATACATGCGTTCATATTGGTATTGTTCTGAATAAGGTGCCACATCTTCAATAACCCAATTAGTATAATTATTCCAGTTATTAATAAGACTCATATCGTTTCTTTGGGGTACGATGATTAATTCTTTAACTGGATAATTGATATTATTAAATTTAATTAAAGTACTATGGGAAATATTTTTGGTATTACCAGTAGGTGTTTGGTATTCTTCAATTAAATAATTATGTGTTTCTCTGGCAAATCTTCGTCGTTCTTCATTATCTAAATAGACAAAGGTTGCTTCCAGATTTAATTTTAGGTCAAATGTACTATCTGATATAAATGTCGTAATATCAAGATCAGATGGTGGTTTTACTCTAAATACTTTTTTTTGGGTATCAGAAAGGTCATCAATTGAATTAGAACTGAATGATTTAGGTTCATCATTTAAATTAGTAGTATCTTCTACCATTTTTAAGACTGTATATAATTTTTTGATATTATTCAATGTTATATCTATTTTCACTTCCGATTTAGGCAAAGCTATTAATGGTATTGATAATCCTGGATTTTTTGTAAAATAGAATGGCAAAGGGACTTTACATTTTTTTTTAGGTATAGATGGAATAAAGCTTAAGCGGGTAGTTCCAACAAATTCCGAATTTTTTGCCATAATAATTTGATTATATCTATCATATATCTCATGTTGATTAGTTTCATTGCCTATCATATGTGGATAATCAGATTGTAAAATTAAGGAGTGTGCTTTCTGATCTGTAATTTTTCCAATAAAAGTTCTATAATGATCTTCTAAAGTTGAATCTGTTTTAAATATTTTTAATGTATCTATTTTGGTATCAGAAGTTGTTGTAGTAAATGTAGTATCATCAAAATCATCCTTAGATAAATAAAAATTTTTATCAGGGTCTTCAAAATGATTTCTTGTATAACCAAATCCAACGTTCGGCTCACCTTGATCTGTTAAAATGGCAATAAATTGTTTTTCTTTATCACTTCTATTTAATTTAGGATTATAAATCTCTGGAATATTCCCAATCATGTCATCATAAATTTTCTTTTTAGAATCATCGTAATTTATTTCTGAAAGCACCTGCATCAATTTTCCAGACATATTATTCACTTCAGTTGTTCCTATATAGAGTTTAGCAGATTCAATTAAATTTGTTCCTATATTTTCAACCCATTTAAATTCATACGGTATATTATTTATTTTACTATTTTCATCGTTATCGGCATTATAACATCCTGAATAAATGTTTGGTAATGTAAATGTTAAATACACATTCGATAATAAATCGGCATTACGTGGTATTATAATAGATGGAATACTAGTCGTGTGATCATTATCTACAATGGTATTACGTGCCAACTTAATATCAATTGATTCCATCGCAAAATTAGTATATCTCCTATATACGACTTTATAAAATGATATCTGTGGATTTCCAATAAAGTTATGGTCTAATGCTCCTTTCAACATAAGTTGAATTAATCCACCAGTCATATTTAACTATTTATTATATAAAATATTTATTTTTAATGTTTAAATTTGATTTATTAATTACAATAATAATTCTTTAAAAATATAATTAAAATGTCATTAAAAATGCCATTGAATTCTGAACAATTGGAAGGAAAACATAAAATAGAAAGGTTTATTAATTCTAATGATAAGTTCTTTTTACTAGAAGGTGTTGCTGGAACAGGCAAAACTACTTTAATTACCAAGATTTTTGAAAATCCTAGTTATAATCATAAAAAGATAGTGTTCTCGGCAACAACGAATAAAGCAGTTTCTGTATTGGAAACCTATTGTGCCATACATAGAGAACATATCGCATTTTTAACAATACAAAAATTACTAAAAATCCAACGAAAAATTAATGAAGATGGCAAAGAAATCTTCTCCTATTTTGAAGAACTAAATCAAGAAATTAGTTGTAAGGATAAAAAATCGATTCATGCCTTTGATATTATTATTATTGATGAAGTATCTATGATTAGTTCTGATGTATTACAAAGATTAGAATTCTTGGCACCTAAAATCAAAGGTAAAATTATATTACTTGGTGATCGCAATCAATTACCCCCTATTAATGAAACTATTAGTAAAGTGTTTAATAAAAAATATAAAGGTCAGTATCATAAATTAACTATAGTTGAGCGATTTAAAAATGATATAGTGAAGTATTCAAATAGTATTATTCAACAAACTAAAATAAAAAAAAAGGATTTAAATCCATTAGCAGTTGAATTTGGAAAACACTATGAAAATTGGATACAGTCCTATATCTCTAATATGAAATCTTCAATTATTTTAACCTATACAAATAAAGCTCGTTCTAAATTTAACAAACATATTCGGTCTATTTTATTCCCAGATACTTATCAAAGATTTAGTGTGAATGAAAAAATTATTTTTAACAATTATTATAAAACCGAAAATAGTAAATTCTTTTCATCGCAAATTAATACAATTTATTCTATAGATACTGAAGTGTATGAATTTTCATCATTACCTATTGAATCCCTTTTGAATCTGAAAATCCCTCTTAAACAACTTGTAAAGAAATCTAAATCGAAAGTAGGTGATGAAACTTGTCCTATATGTTTTGACGAGATTGATGAATTAGAACAAACTAATTGTGGACATTTATTTTGTAGTCTATGTATTAAAACATGGTTAAAGCAGCATAATTGTTGTCCTCTTTGTAGATGTGATATTTCTAATGACACATTAGAAATCAAAAATTTTAGTGAATTAAGTCGTATTATTATGGAATTAAAAGACAAATTAAATGATATTAAATTAACGGTTTGGAAAATAGTGTTAGACGATTCTAATGGAGAACCGATTATAGTAATAAGTGATAAATCGTTAACAGAATATAAAGAAGTATGTAGTTATATAGAAGAAAAGTTACTTTATATCAAAAAAATAATTAGTAAAAGGTCTGATAAATTTAATAATATACTGCTTATTCGTCTATGGGAATTTTATTACAATGAGTATTTAGATATTATTGCAGATATAGATTATGGGTATGCCATAACCGTTCATAAATCTCAAGGATCAACCTATGAAAATGTGTATATTGATATTCAAAATATAATTAAATATAATAATACGGATACGAAGGAATGTGTCTATACATCTGTTACTCGGGCTTCAAACAAATTGTTTGTATTAACCTAAAAACAAATACAAATACAAATAATTTATAAAATAAAATAAGTTTACTTTCGGATAGGTAAAGAAGGGCATTAATCTTTAAGTATACTCGTCATATTGTTCGTCAAGTCTTTTTTTACAAATTCTATGTTCTGGATTATAATAAATTGTATTTAACCACCAGTTTTGTATTTTCTTTATTTTAGTGATATCAACTAAGTATTCTACTTCTGAATAGTGATTAAAATTTGCAATTTTTTCTAACATATAGTTTTTACCATAATAATATTCTAATATAGAATTATTTTTTTCATAAAAATACCATGAAATAGATGGATTATGATCTAAATCGAAATAATATTTTTTATAATATTTTTTGATAATAGATATAGTTATATTTGGATAATTACAATAGACTTTAATTAAATTGTCTATATGACCACTTTCACTACCACTTTCACTACCACTTTCACTACCACTTTCACTGTCTTCATTTGAATCAATAATTAATGAAGGGAATTTATCTAAATGTTCATAAAGATAATCTATATGTTCTTCATAGATATAATCGCATTTTATTATTTTTTCCAAACTAATAAAAGGCCATTTTTGTAAATAATGAGAGTTTTCACCATTAGTTAATATCTCTGTGTAAATATCTTTTGGAAGTTTGATTTGTTTTGGAATTAATTCTTCAAAATCAATTATTTTATAATCAAACATTAGAAAATATAAACTACTGGTAAGATATATTCTTACCGTATTAAATAAATTTTTGTTAAAGATTTCTTCTTTATAATTCCAAGATGTATTTTTATTCAATACAAATAATAATTGTAAACATTGATCTAAAGTTAAATTTGGATTTGTGTCTTTATTACATTTTAATAAGTATGAAAACGGAACTGTGTTTAATATACGTTGTTTGTTTTTCTCAATATAGTCTATTGTTATATTCGGATTATAAATAATAATTAGAACCCAATTCCATGAAAAATAATGATATGTATCTATTTCTTTTAAAGACAAATTTTTAGTACTATATTCATTCCAAAAATACCCCTGATTGTACTTTGAAAAAAACTCTATAACATCCTCTTTAGTCATATTATGTTTTGTAAAATAATTATTAATTAAAGTGGGTGTAAAATGTTTAATATGATATAATTCATCAAACCAATATGGAAATGCATAAAACGGTTCAATTATATTCAATTTATCTAGAAACGATTCCTTTTCTAAAGTATCGAGGTATTTAATTAAATACTTTTCTCCAAAATTTGGATTAAACGCAAGTAATAATTCTAATTTTTTTTGTGATGATAAAGACCACATATAGGTTAATATTTTAGGACCATTTTTATATTTTAAGTAAACAGTATTATCTTGATTTTCATAAGTAGCTTCATCTGTAATAATAATTTCTAAATCATTATAAATATCTTCTGTAAATAATTTATGATAGACTATATCACTAATACATATATCAAATTTTTCAATATTATTTATAATATTTTCAAACCATTCTCTTGAATGCCTTTTTTTATCCATTTTTTAATTTAAATTTTAATTTTTAATTAAAATTAAATAATAGTATTTATAATCAATTTTTTTATCTTTAATTCAAGTTTAAAATTAAAAATAGTTATATAAAATAAGATATAATAGTAAATTATGGGTAATTGTTTAAAAAAAGAATTAATAATAGAAGATTCAATGAGATTAATTGATCATAATTATGATTTAGTTCGCATTACTGAAAATCACACTGAAACGATTAATCATTTAAATCAAAATTTAACAACATTAAATAATTCAAGTAATGAAAATTTTGAATTAATCAATAATGATATTCGAATATTAAAACATTCTATTTTAGAATTGCAGAAAGAAAATATAGAATTAAAAAATCACTTATCCAGCCACCAATCATCATCAAAATATGGTGGTATATCTCCAGTAAAAGAACATGAATCAGTTGATGGACCTTTATTAACAATAGATTCAACTTCATTAAATTCTAATGCCCTTCTATGATATTGAAATCTGGATAAAAAGCCCTCAAATCCACCATTGAGATTAACCCATAAATCTTTAAAATTTTGTCTTGGGATAGTTTTAAGTTCTACATATTTTTTTAATTTTCCATTTATATATACTTCACATATTCGCTGTTTCAAAACAATGGCAACGTGAAGCCATTTATTAAGAGGAATATTTTCAATATCAATATCTTCAGAATCGGTGCCATCTATTAAATTCATATTTATAGATAGAGTATTACTGTCCTTCTTAAGAACAACTTTCGGACAAAATACCGTATATTTATCAGTATTTTGAAGATTGCTACCTTTATGGAAAACATGTTTATCACTATTACTATTATATTTATGGTCTTGAACGTTCATCCAAAAACTATAAGAGAATTCCATTCCTGATGATTGATTTTCCGAACGATATAATGTTACTGAATCTTGATTTTTAGGATCTTGCGGAATGCTCATGGCTTGTTTGCCATTTTTGGTTCCTTTAATAATCCATGGTGAATCAAGTCTCATCGATTCTAAATAAGCTAACATATTTTGTACGAATTTAATAAAACCAAAAGCAACAACTCCAATAAGAGATATGGATATGACTTGTGCCACTGTAGATTTTTTAGGTAATACCATATAAACACCATACATAGAGACTAATAAAGCAATCATACTTATAATAAGATATTTTAATGCTTCTTTAAGAGAATCCTTTAATTTATTATAGAAAAATAGCAATATTCCTATAGTTAATACTAATGTTCCCATAACGGATATATTTACTAAAGTTTTTCCTAAATTGGAATTCACGACACTATGAAGGGTTAATGAAGTAGATACAGCTGTATTTTTTATACTAGTATGAATTGTTTGTCCGATTTTTTGTACTTGTTTAATTTGTTCTGTAGGTAAATAATCCGCCAGAGTTGATTTAGAAGCACTATTTTGTATATTATTAAAATTCGATTTATAACTATTGATTATATTATTCATTTATAATAACTTTAGATTTTTTTTGACTCACTTGGACCTTTTTTATAGATATCCATAATCTCATCTTTCGATAAAGATTTATTTGTATAAGATAATCTATCTAAATACCCATTGAATCCACCATCAGGACATACATCTAAATTAGTATGATTAATATGAGATGTCCCTTTTAATAAATAATTTTGACGCAATTCACCATCAATAAATATATTTAAATAATTATTAATGAGTGAAATATTCACATTATTCCATCTTTGAATCTCTATATTTCTTATTGTTACTTTTTCTGGTTGTGTTCCAGCTGTGGTTCCAGCTGTGGTTCCAGCTGTGGTTCCAGCTGTGGTACTAGTAGGTGGATTTTGGAATCCATCTATTTGGGGTGCTGCCTGTAATGGTTTATTGGTGTATACAATAACAGATAATGAATTTACTTTTGGATCTAATTGAACTGTAAAACTATTATCATTATTAATTGATCTCTTTAAGATAATTTTAGGTTTATTATAGTGATAGTTATAGTCGCTAATAAATATCCAAAAGTTTATATTAAATTCATGACCTTGAGAAGATGGAGGCAAAGAATTGCTAGAAATATGCTTATGTTTTTTGGCATCATAAATTTCGTTTATTAACATTTTGGTTAATTTTCCAGAAACAGAATAATCTGTATAATACTTGTATGCATAATATAACCCAACTAATGCCACAATAAATATAACAATAACTATAAGTGTTAATACTACATTTACTGAATTAGTTGATTTACCTTTTTTAACTTTAGTACCCATTAATATAAATAGATATATTATTTTATTAAACAACATGTTTCATAAAAATTTAAAATTTAAAATTAAAGTTTATTATTTGAATAAACAGAAATAATAGTATCGTGTGATAATGCCCTATTATAATACCTACCATCAGCTAATGAACCATTAAAATTATTATTTTTTTGTCCTATAGATAATTGTTTATTATAAATAAATGGAACTGATGGAATTAATGTACTTTTATATAATTCTCCATCTATATAAATAGTAAGTGCTCTATTTTCTAAAACAACCGCAATATGAATCCATTTTTGTAATTTTAATTGATTAATAGTGATAATATGATGGTCTGTATTATATTTGATTTTAATTTGTATTTGATTTTTGTGTATATTATAATAAAAACCTGGACTATCATTTATTCCAAAAATAAATTTGGATTTTTTATAACTAGATAATAAATTTCCGGCATTTTCTGGAATATTTTTGATATTAATCCAAAATGTATATGTAAATTCAATGCCTGTTTCAGATTCTGGAATGTATAAATTAGAAATCTCTTTTGTAAATTTATTATTTAATACTATTCGGTCATCAAATAATGTTGTATAGTCATTTTTAAAAAACTTATAGTAAGTAGCTATTGCCAAAACAATAACTATTATAATTATTATTAAAAGTTTCATTCTTATATTAGTGATACAAATTATTTTAAATAATTTAATTATGAATAAAGTCTATTAAGATTCATTTTTAAAATTATTGTGTTTTTAAATCAGGTACATTTTGGGCTATAGTTTTAATTTCATCTTGAGTTAATAATTTTGGCACATAAATAAAATTAAATAATTTTCCACTATAGGTATATTGATAATTAAAATACATATCTTTATTACTAAATGAAATATTATCTGTAAATATCTTTGTTGAATGAGATTTACCATTCATATATATTTCCATAAAATTTTTATTGGCAGTAATTGTAATATTTACTAATTTTTTAGATGGAATATTAGTGATATCTTTATATTCTATATTTTCATTTACATTCATGGCAACTCTTATGTTATTTACTTCTGGATCTAACCAAACTCCTATACTTTGTTCTGGAATTGTTGATATAATAGAATTCCAATCTTGAAATTTATTAGCAGGACTTTCTTTAATATAAGTACCTTTATGGAATATATGTTTCCAACACTTACAATCAGAATTATAATAAAAATCTTTTATATAGATCCAAAAACTATATGTAAATTTATTATCTAATATCGGTTTCGCTATATTACAAGCTGGAATAGAATTAGCTATTTCAGAATTTATTATCTCTACACTAATACCATTGTTTAATGTTAATTGTTTATGTACGTAATAAACCTTATAAAATCCAAATAAAATAAAACAAAGTAAAACAATAATTATTAATACTTTCATATACTATTTATGTATTTTTTTTTGTCATTAAATAAATGATAATTAATATTAATAAAATAATAATAACACTTTTAAAATCTACTTTTTTATAAAAAGGAGTTGATTTTAAAAATATCGGTTGATAATGTTTAAACACTTGGTCTAAAGTCCATTGTGGCTTATTTTTCATTTTATTTACATTATTATGTGCGTTCATTACCCATTCTATTAGTTTATCTCTATTTATTAAATAATTTTGTATAGGATTTTGTTTAAAAAAATCTATAAAATGTTTTCTACACTCATTACAAGGTATTATAGTGGTTAAATTATAAAAGAAATTATAATAATTTTGTTTATCATTTGGCGTTGGTTCGGTGGGATAATTAAAAGAAATAGTGTGCATAACAAACCATAAATGTGGTCCCCATACAGTTGGATCCATTATGTATACTATAATATTTTTTATTTTATTTTAATTTTTATTAATAATCTTATGACATATTAATGAACACAAAAAATACTGATAAAACAGGAAAAGTAAATACATCAAAAAAAATACTTGTTAAACCATGTATTTTTCCATTTACTTATAAAGATAAAGAATACAATACCTGTTATAAAGGTGGTAAAGGCGAATGGTGTGCCACTGAAATAGATCCAAAAACAAATAAATTTACAAAATGGGCTTATTGTGATTCCCCAACAGCGTCACCTAAAAAAATAATAATTAAAAACAAAAAAACAACCAAAAAAACAACCAAAAAAAAATCAAATAAATCAAAACAAGATATAGAACTTATACCTAAACCTAAACCTAAACCTAAACCAAAAACAGATTTAGAAATTTTTGCGAATGTATATGATAAAGAGGGCAAAGAACATAAAACTAAACATGTAAAGGCTGGAAAATGTATTTTTCCATTTGTTTACAATAAAAAAGAATATAATGAATGTTATCCTGGTAAAAAAGGGACATGGTGCGCGACTGAAGTTGATCCTAAAACCCAAAAATTATTAAAATATGGATATTGTATTGATTCAACTGTAAAAGCAAATAATAATAATAATAATAATAATAATAATAATAATAATAATAATAATAATAATAATAATAAATCTAAAAAAGCTGCGGCTGCTAATAATAAATCTAAAAAAGCGGCTAATAATAAAAAATCTAAAAAAGCAAAATCAAAACAAAGATTAATAGGTTGGGTTGCCCGATATTTCCAAGATCCAAATTATAAAATTGTTGAAACTATAGCACAGGGAGACTGCTTTTTTGATTCTATTCGTTTAGGATTACTAACAAATAAAGAAAAAGTAAGCATAAGAGATTTAAGAGAACATTTATACTATGCGGTTAATCAAAATCAATTTAATTTATTTAAAACACTTTTAGAAAATGCCAAAATAGAAAGAGATAAAGAAGTAATTCAAGAATATAGATTTATAGAAAATATAGATACATTACAAGAACTAAAAGATAAATTATTAACACCCTCTTTTTGGGCTGATTCATGGGCAATTGGAATCATAGAACAATCATTAAATATAAAGGTCTTAATACTTGCCGAAGATGCGTTTATAAGAGGTGATAAAGATAATGTTATTACGTGTGGTGATATGGTTGTTGCTGATAATGAACCTGTATGTAGTATTTGTGGACTTAAATTGTCTCAACGTTCACTAAGTGCTCGTGAATTGGAACCATACATATTAAAGCATACAGAAGTACCAGATCATAATTGGGTTGATAGTAATACTATTTTAGAACTGAATCCAAGAGGTTATGTTATAGTGACCTATTCAGGAAATCATTATAGATTAGTAACTTATAAAGACAAAGGATTTTTTGAGTCTATTTCTGAATTACCATTAAATATTGCTTTAGATTTCTATAATAAATGTGTGGTTAAAACAAATTTTAAAGGGACTTATTCTTCCATAAAAGAATTTAGAGAATTATCCATTTAAATTGATTTAAAAAAATTAATAATATAAAATAATATGCGATGAAAAATGAATTATATTGTGGAAATTGTGGGAAAAAAGGCCACATTTATAAGAGTTGTTTGGCTCCAATAATTAGTTTAGGAATAATATTAGTAGATAAACAGCATGAAACACTAAAATATTTAATGATTCAAAGAAGAGATACATTAGGATTTGTCGAATTTATGCGTGGAAAATATTCAGTCAATAATATTAATTATATAAAAAAGTTATTCAAAATTATGACTAGAACTGAAAGAGAATTGATTTTAAAAAATAATTTTGATACCTTATGGGAAAATTTATGGATGAAAAATGACAATCGATATAGTTTTAACGAACACAAAGTATCAAAAAATAAATTTGAAATGTTTAAACAAGGTATAGAACTAAATGATAAAAAAATCTCATTTGAAACTATTCATAAGGAGGTACCTATAATTTATGATTCTCCGGAATGGGGATTTCCGAAAGGACGAAGAAATTTATATGAAACAGATATAGATTGCGCGATTAGAGAATTTGAAGAAGAAACAGGAGTAAATAGTAAACAATATAATATTTTATTAGATATAAATAGAGTTCAAGAAAGTTTTTATGGTTCTAATAATATTAGATATAAACATATCTATTATATCGCTGAATTAGTTGATACAAATATTAAATTTAATCCTTTTAATAAACATCAATTAACTGAAATTGGTAATATTAATTGGTTTAAATATGAAGAATGTATAAATATTATTAGACCGTATAATACAGAAAAGAAAAATGTAATTACAAAAATAAATAATGTGTTAACTAAAAAATAGAGTACTAAAATGATTTTGATTTTATTTTGATTTTGATAATCTTTTTCCTATTTCGCCTCTTTTTAGAACACACCTATTACTTTTTGGATTTAAAACTTTATCTTTAGAACATTTCTTTTTAGACTTTTTTAAAGATTTAGGATTTTTTTTTATTTTTAATACAAGTTTCTTTTTAAGTTTACCATCATAATCATACATAGACAACCGTAAATCCACCATTTTTTGTTGTGTTATAGATTGTTTTTTTAAGACCCATCCTTTTTCTTTTTTATCTTTTACTAACTCTTTTATTTTTTTATTTATTTCTGGACCATGAAGACCTGACATAATTTTTATAGTACTTTTGCTATCATTTTGGCGCCTATCACCTTTTCTTATAATTATTTCATTTAAATCTAACACATGAACAATTTCCCAAAATTGATTGTTTTTTTCAAATCGTTTCATTATATTACTTTTAGAAAAAAATAAGTATTAAAATTTATTATAAATTGAATTTAAAGATAATTTAATTAAAATCATAAAATGTTTGAACATATACGATTATTTATTGGTAGTCTCTTTTTATTTTTACAAAATTTAATCAAATTTCCTATTATTGAAAGCTCATTATATAATGTAGTAAATGATATTTCTACTAGAATACAAACAAGAAACAGTTCAAAAAACAGTTCAAAAAATAAAGAACAAGAACAAGAAATAGTAATAGATAAAACTATTATGAGTTATAATATTCATGGTGGTTTTGATTATAGATATCATTATAAATTAGATAACATGATAGACTTTTTAGTTCAACATAAATGTGGTATTTTATGTTTACAGGAAATTACAAATGAAGCCCAATTTAATTATATTAAAAGTAAATTAAATTATACGAATAGTTATCTTTCAAATAACAACGGCATATTTACAGATTTTGAATTGGAATCTTCACATACAGTGGCACTAAATAACTTTTATTTATATAAAAACAATTCATTTATTCATTCTCACATAAAGATTAATGATATGGAATTAAATATAATTAATATACATTTAACGAGTGATATAACTGGTTTTAAACAAAAGAATGAAAAAACCGAAATAGTAAATTATATAGAAACACATAAATTAAATGATGTACTTATCATTGGTGATACAAATTGTATAGATAGCTTCGATAAACATGATATGTTATTAAAATATACAAAACATAGTTTGGGTTCAACTTATCCATCGCTATATCCATTAATGGCACTAGATAAATTATATACAAAAAATGTTGATATTGTGGATGGAGAACGATTTGAATGTAAAGATTTATCTGATCATTTAGCAGTAAAATATATTTTCAAATGCTAATTATTTTTATTATTATTTTTTATGTTATTATTTTTTAATGTTATAATTTATTCTGTTAGTTTGACATAACTATATAATATGATCCAATGTATTATGTAGATAGAAAGTGAATGTTTTCCCAAATAAGCGATTGGTTTCAACAATGTACTTTTTTTAAAATAGGTATCAAATTGAGATAAATCAATAGTTCGATTTTGAATACCATAAAGATTTTCGCCTATAAACATTCCCGCTAATACTTTCAAAAAAAATTGTATAAATGGGAAGTGATCTATAGATTGATATTTAACATTTCCAATACCACTAATAAAACAAAATAATGGGATATCATAACATTTTGATGGAATAGTATCACCTATCACTAAATTTAAAATTGTAAATAGTATTAAACCAATTATTGTTTTTGTTTTTCCAGCAAATAAATTCGCCATGACTAGAGCAGCTGCAAAAAAATGGAATATACCAAATATAACAAATTTATGTGGGAATATAGTATAAGTAATTGCCGAAATAGCCATCGCTATGACTGAATAAATTCCAAATCGTTTTAGTTGTTTTTTATAGTAATCACTTTTATATTTATTTTTTTTATAATTAATGGAAAAATTAAGACCAAACATAATTATAAAAATAGTGTGAGATATTGTTGCCATATTTGAAATGAACGGATTATTTATAGCAGTAAAATCTTTTCCTAAAATATAATATAAATAGTAAAAGTGAAATACGACCATCATAATAACCGCAATCCCTTTGATTATATCCAATTCAGGAAATCTATTTTTTATTGAATTTTTTTTATTATTTAAATTGATGTTATTTAAATTGATATTATTTAAATTGTTATTATTTAAATTGATATTATTTTCCATAGTTCTTTAATTAAAGCGTATAAATTTTTATGGAAATTTGTAAGATATATTAATGGAAATTGAAAGTCATGAAACAAAACTAAACGCACTTTTTTTAGGTTATTTAACGCGAAAATTTAAGCGTAATTATCCAATTCATGAATCTTGTAATAGTTGTGATAAACCTATAAAAGGTTTAATCCATAGATATGAAAACACAAGTAATAATAAGGCTTTAATCATGTATAAATCAGAAAATAATGATGATAAAGGAATGTCTTCTTTTAGTTATTATCCAATATCATTGGCATTTGTCTCTAATAATAAACATTATTGTAATCAGTGCTATAATCAACATAAAGAATTATATTCTTGTTGTATATGTCTCAATACTATTACAAAACAAATATCTACAAAATGTGACCATAGTTTTTGTAATACTTGTTTGATGAAATGGGTTAAACATGAAAATAAAGATAATGCCATTTTTAATGCCACCTGCCCTCTGTGTAGAAGTGATATTTAAACAATTTTAATAAAAATATTAAAGATAATTATTAGTATAATTATTATTAAATAAGTAATTATGCCTATTAGTAATAGGTGTACTGGAATGAATCTCTTTAATCATCTATCTCAAAAAAAAAATGTTGAAGTTAAAGTAAATTATGAACAAGTTAAACATTTTTCTAATAGAGATTTTTTTATTAAACACGCTGATAATCTAGTAAATTTAAATACTCACCAACGTGAACAACCCGAATGGTTAAATTCCTTTGCCGCTAAGAGTAAGTTTAATAGAAATGATTGTTATAATCATTTTTGGGCACGCTATTTAGATAAAAGCTTATGGGTATGTTCTATGGAGTTCACCTATTCTAATAAAAAATATAATTATTACTCTATTTCAACTACACAACAAGATAGTTTAGATAAATTGATGCTTAAACATCAAGATTCTATTAAAAATATACTACATATGTAAAATTATTCATCTTCTATAATATTTAATTTTATAAGAGCCATTTTAGAACCTTGCTGTTCTGCTTTTTTTTTGGAGGATCCGTGCCCTTCACACAACACTTCGCCCTTTTCATCTAAGACATGGATAACAAATAACTTTTCATTTTCTAGTTGTTCGCTAGAAACCAACTCATATTTGGGAGGTTTATGATAGGTATGTTGAAAATGACGAAGAAGTTGGTCTTTATAATTATAATCATTTTTAATTAAATCGGAAAAATCTACTTTCGATTCAATTAAATTAATTAGAAACTTTTCGCAGATGTGGAATCCAATACCAGAATAGAAATCATAATCTGGGATGTCGGTCTCATTAAAATCTAAATATAGAGCACCTATAAACGACTCAAATACATCTTCCAATATTTTTACAGATTTGCGCCCACCACATTTATCCTCTACAAATCGAGACATTAGAATATATTCAGCAAATCCAAGTTCCTTGGCAAAATAGTGTAAGGCATCGCAATTCACCAATTTTGTTTTAATACGAGTTAGAAACCCCTCATTTTGATCTTCAAATCGTTCATAAATATATTTGGCAACAACAAAGCCCAATACAGAATCACCCAAAAATTCCATTCTTTCATTATCAACCTCCATCAAATCTAATGCTCCTTCTGGTTTATCAACAATTTCTTCTAATGGATTTTTTTTAGTTGAATATGATTTATGGATAAAGGCATTTTGATAGAGACTAAGATTTGTTGGTTCTTCTTCTATATCATAGTCTTGTAGTACTTGGGTAATAAATTCGAAGGTTACCATTTTATTATTGAAATTGTATGGATTTTTTTTTTCGTTTTCAATATCGATATTTTCAGTATGATTATTTTCAGTATGATTTTCCATATTCATATCCATTTATGATATTATTTATGTCAATAATATTTAATATAAAATCAAATTTATTATTTTATTTATAACATTAATTCTAATTTTTATAATTTTAAGTTTGCCACAATTCTTTCATATTATTGTGTTGAACTTTATGACACATTTCATAGTTTGGATCATACCGACATAATCTCCAATATCGTTGAATACAAATAACTGCCGCTTCTTTTTTCTCATCATATAACTCTACATAGTCTTGTGATTTTATACTACCATTAAATCTATGTTTTTCTTCCAAATAAACTTTTTTATTATCAATAATATCTTTAATTAAATTGATTTGGTCTAAGGACAAACCAACACCACACGTTTCTAAAAAAGTTGTTGTGGCATGCCCACACCCTTGCCATTGTGAACCTTGCGTATACCTCTGAAAAAAAGTTTGCATTAACTTGTGTTTTCCATTCACAATACATTTTACAACAAAAAAAGTTCGCGAAAATCTATCTATTCCCCACATTACAGGACTAGTCACCTCTTTCCATCTAATAAAATCAATATAATCAGTTGCACCTACTCTTTCACCAATATCTAATTTTGGAATATGTGTTGTTTCAATACTAATTGAGGTGTTTTCTATATACAAATCAATATATGTTTTCATTATTTAATTTAATTTATTTAAATTTATTACATAATTAACGTTTAACTAAAATAATAAGAATTAAAATGATTATTGCCTTGTACTCTATTGACAGATTAGGTAAGGCGCTTTCAACAGTAGAACTGAAAATGTTTCCAACATTAGTTCCAATATAGACCAAACTATTACTGACAGGTTCTCCTACATAAATGGCAATTTGATCTGTAAATCCACCCAACCATGTTTTATCTTGTTCGTATCTTAATCTTTTCTTTTCATGATCTAGAATAATATTTGCTTTTTGTTTAGATAGTGTAATATTCGTAAGAATATTAACATTGGATAAGGAATTTTTATACAGATTAAACATTTCATCAAAATTAATAATTTTAAGATTAGTATTCAAGGAAATACTATTATTGATTTTAATAGATAAATCAGTGGCAAAATTTATAATATCAAGTAATTTTATAATAATTGTAAGCTCTCCACACTCTATTTTTTGTTGATTACAGAAGTTTTTCTTTTCAGCGTGTAGAAATTGTCTAATTTTTTCTTTAATCGGATAAACATAAATAATATCATTATCTATATAAGATACATTATACTCACAAGAAGGTTTATTTGTTCCAGAAATAATACTATAGGTTTCATCAAGTAATTCACACATATCATAAATAATTCGTTGCCCTTCATTAATTTTAGATAGGAAGTCTATTACATTTAAATCTGAATTTACATATAAAGCTATATCTGTAGTATTAGTTGTATTCATTAGTTGACCTGTAGTTAAAAAAGCGGAAAGAATTGCCAAGTGAAACATTATTTATACTATTCTTTATTTTAAAATCAATATTTCAATTTTATTAATTTATGTATTAATTTTTATATATTAAATAAATTATATTTAATTCAAGAAATCAAAGATTCTTTTTGATATAATTTGTCCTATTTTTTTACTTTTTGTATCATTTTTAAGGGATTTTACTTCTATTGTTGCCAATAACATTTCTTTTTCATGTATATCCTCTAATTTATCATATGCCAAAATTAGATTTTTTAATTTATTACCATACTGTTCTAAAATAATTTTTGCCGAATGTATTGAAACACCTGGAATTTGGGCTAGTTGTGTTATTTGACAAATGTCTGGTGTTAAATTTTTTTTTTTTTCTAATTTTATTGTTTCAGAATAATCTATCGGGGTAGATAAAGTATTAGTTGTATCAGTTATAAAAAACTCTTTATTTGTTTCTAATCGTTTTATTAAAATTTCTATATATTTAATAGTTTCTTGAATAGAAATAGAATGTAAAATACGAATATTATCTCTAATTAATGTATTAATAACTGTACCATAAATGATATCTGTATTAAATTTATGTTTATAGGAAACAATAGTCTCTTCTAATAAATATAATATGTTATTAGTTGAATAATTAGATATTAATCTAGTTTTTTGTTCTTTATATCTTCCATCTTTGATAGAACAATATAAATCATTAATTGTTTTTCTTTCTATAATTAATACAATTTGGTCTTCTATTTTAAATATAATATCACCTATATCTAAATTTTTAAATTCGACGTAATTATACTCTTTAAAATAATTTTTTAATTTTAATTCTCTATTGTCTATTAAAATTGAAAAATGTGTCATATAATATAAAAAAAAAGTGTTATTTCTATAAATAACTTAGTTTAATTCTAATACCAATAAAAGCACTAATAATAAAACTAAAATGGTTAATAATTTATGCTCCATCATTTTTTGGAATAAACTCTTTTTAACAACTACAAGTGTTTCAGGAAGCATTTCTTCTTCAATCATTTCTTCTTCGGGCATTTCTTCTTCGGGCATTTCTTCTTCAGGCATTTCTTCTTCGGGCATTTCTTCTTCGGGCATTTCTTCTTC
>ENA-UZWU01004576-UZWU01004576.1-metagenome-genome-assembly--contig:-Day-4--1m-contig-4576_pt1 | contig 18443 bp, 17 predicted proteins | sample MGYA00260345_ERZ794905 | MGnify/ENA metagenome assembly ERZ794905
TTCTTCAACTTCTTCTTGTTCTTCAACTTCTTCTTGTTCCTCTTCTGATTCAATTATATTTTCAATACAATCTTCTTCATGTAATTTAACAACCTTAGAAATAATTTCTTTATCATTTATAGGTAATACATCTAAAGTGATATTTTTATCATTTTTTTTAGCATTATTTTTTAATAATTCATTATATTTAATTTTTAGTTCTTCGTGTTCCTTTACAAGATTTTTATATTCCGGTAAATTAAAAAGTAATGTTTTTATATTTTCTAATAATTCAAAATAAGTGTTATTTTTTTCAACAATTACATTAATATCATTTGAAATTTTTGTTTTGAAATTTTTTATACTGCTATTGATGTCAAGATCAAATGATTTAAAATGATTATTGATATTTGTATTATCCATTAATTTATTTTGTTTATAATATTTTAAATTGTTTTGATAATATTATAAACAATTTTATAATTATTTTATAAAATAATTTAAATTTTTATCTTTTATTTGAAGAAGTAAAACGCATTTTGGAATTTATAATATTATCTTCATTTTCTTCATGAATCTCGGGTAATAATCTGGTTAATGGTTTATCTATAACTAGTAATAATCTTTCATTTTCTAATAATTTTCTATATTCTTGAATGTCTAAATTTCCATAAAATTTTTTTAATAAATAATGTGGGTTTGGTGCCGGTTTTATATTTTTATCATAATTGTAAATTTTCCCATAAATATTATTCAATAAATAATATCTTTCAAATTTACTTGACGAATCAATATTTTCATTCATTAAATAAGAGCACGCACATTCCGGACTACAAAAATTTCCATAACAAAAAACATTCTTGTTAACTTCATATTTTGGTATATAAATAGCGTCATTATCAAATTGATATGTACACCAGAAACAGGCTGCTTTTGTATCAATATCTTTATGTTTTAATTTGATATATAATTCTTTTAGTTTTTTTGAAATAGCCTTATTATTTAAGTCATTTTTATTTACATCATCTTTAATATTGGTATCTTTTATATCCTGTTTTTTAATATCACTATCTATATTTTTAATAATGTTTTCTTGCTTTAATATTTCTGTTTTAATTTCATTGTTTATTTCATAACAGTTATTTTTAACATCGTTATCGCTGTTATTATCTATGTAATTATAATTAAGACTATTGATATGGTTAATATTAAAATTATTTATATTATTAATAACAGGATCATATTTAATATTATCCAAATCATCTATTTCAGATGAAAAACAATTCAAATGTAATATAATATTTGGTCTAGGTATTTTGTTAATAGATAATTTATCTACTTCAACAATTTTTCCACCTTTAGGTTTTCTTCCTCGTTTTTTTACTACCTTTTCTTCTGGTGGTTTATTATTATCTAAAATTATGTTATTATTTGTATCTAAATTATCAATTTGATTTAAACTATTATCTAATTTTAGATTTTCGTAATATGATTTAGGTTTCCGTCCTTTTTTTTTTATCATTTATAGTAAATATTTTATAATATAATTTAAGTAGTTTTAATAATATATATATCGTGAAATTTAATAAAATAAATATAAAATAAATATAAAATAAATATAAAATAAATATAAAATAAATATAAAATTACTTATAATTAAAGAGAGGTTAAACATATATTAATATTATTATTAATAATAATATTAATAATGAATGAGATTCCTTGGACAGAAAAATATAGACCTTGTAATTTTGCTGACATTATATTAGAAGAAAATAATAAAAAATTACTTAATAATATAATAGATATTAATTATTTTCCTAATTTATTATTTTATGGTCCACCAGGATGTGGTAAAACCACAACAATTTTGAATATAATTAAATCTTTCCAATATAAGAATAATATAAAAAATAAAGCATCTATAATTCATTTAAATGCTTCTGATGATCGAGGCATAGATGTAATAAGAAACAATGTATTTAATTTTATTAAAACTAATAACCTATTTGATAGCGAATATAAATTTATTATTTTGGATGAAGTTGATTATATGACTAAATCTGCTCAACAAGCATTAAAATATATTATTCAAATGTATAATAAAAAAATCTGTTATTGTTTGATATGTAATTACATTAGTAAAATTGATAATTCTCTTAAAAATGAGTTTATAAATATTCGGTTCAATAATTTGCCTGTAAATGATACATTTAAATTTATAAATAATATTAATATTAATGAGAACCTAAATTTGTCCCCTGACATAATTAATAAAACCATTACTTATTTCAATAATGATATAAGAAGCATGGTAAATTATTTACAAAAAAATAGTATAAAAAAAAAATATATTATAGATAATATAATTTTAAATAATTTGTTTAAAATTAATTATAATAGTAATAGCAGCGAATTTTTAAAAGAAATATTTAAATTAGAGAGATTATATGAAATTGATAAGAAAAATATTATAATAAATTATATTTATTATATTTTATATAATAAAATAGATATACTTAATAGTCATATAATAAATAATCTAGAACATATTGTACACAATATTAATAATAATAATATTAATTATAAAATTAATTTATTATATTATCTAATACATAATAAAAAATAAATATTAATTTTTATTAAATAGATTTCTACATATAAGCCATGTATAATATTGTTACATTTACTAATTTCATTTACCACAAATGATTAATCGTGAAATTAAACGATTTTCCCAATCGTTTGGTGGTGAGTTTTTAGCTGGATTAAATATATTAAATTTTAAATCAAATTCTTCTAAATTTTCTTGTTTAACATTATTTATGATATTAATATCTGTATTAAGATAATTATGTTTTTTATTTAAATTATTAACTATTTTTTTTTCCATTAAATTTAATTTTACATTTTTACCTATAATTTTATTGTTACTAATAATTTCTTCTGTAAGAAACGAATACATTATATTATAACTATTAAAGAAAATATATTTTTATAATAATTGATTAAATATATTTTTTATTATTAATTTATTAATACTATGGATATTGATTTAGAATGGATGAATTTTATAAATAATAATGAAATTCCTAAAACTCAAGAGTTAGAAATTCCGGAAGAAAATAATACATCTACTAATATTCCTAAACCTTCGGCATTATATATTTCTACTAAAACAAAAATTTTGTTTTTATCTATTCCAATAGATATATATAAAATATTTTGGGACATGCCTGTAATAGATTATAACTTACCCTGTGATGGTATTATTAAAAAACAAATCAAAATCTCGATTAATAATTCAGAAGAATCTGATAAAATAAATGAAATATTAAAATCTTGTATTTACTATAAAGTATTTATATTGAATAAAATTGATAATCCAAATGGTCGTATTAAATATAAAGATGTTAGAAAAATTAGTATAGGTATCAATAAAAAAGATATTTTATATTCTAAAATTAAAGAAAAAAGCGCATTTTATAATTGTTTTGTAATAACTTTACGAATTATATATGAAAATAAATTTCGCGAATTTCACGTTAAAGTATTTAATACAGGAAAGATAGAAATTCCGGGATTACAAAATGATGAAATGTTAAATATTATTTTAGATAAGCTATTAAATATTTTAAAAAAATATTTAGATGAGGATATACATTTTAAAAACGATAAAATGGCTGAAAATGTTCTGATTAATTCAAATTTTAATTGTGGATTTTATATAGACCGTGAAATGTTATTTGATATATTAAGAAATAAATATAAGATTAATGCTTGTTATGATCCTTGTTCTTATCCTGGTATCCAATGTGTTTATTATTGTGAAAATTCTAAAAATACTATATCATATATGATATTTAGAACAGGAAGTATTTTAATTGTTGGTAAAACAGATGAGAATACCCTATATAAAATATATGATTTTATTAAAAAATTATTAATAGATGAATTCAGTGTTATTGGTGTCCATAATGATACCAATAACAAATTAAAAAAAACAAAAAAATTAAAAAAGAAAATAATTTTAGTTAAAAATTAATTTTTATACTCATTTTAAAGGTATTAGTTAATATCGTTATGATAAGAATCTAATTTTGTTATTAAAATTTCTTCATTATAATTTAATGATTTTGATATATATTTTTTTTTAGATATAAATTTCTCCATAGAACATAAAATATTTTCATAATTATTATGAAATTTTTCTTTGATATTAATAATTATATTTTGAAATTCAATTATATTGTTTAAATAAATTATCACTTCATCATTAATGGTATTCGTTAAAGAAATTATTTTTTTAAATAATTTTGTAATTAATAATATGTTTTCTTTTAATATTTTGTCAAAAGGTATATTATCATTAGAATTGTTTTTTGAAAAATTATCATGAATATTATCATTCACTATAATAAATAAATTGTTTATTATTATTGTATATTTATTTACTATAGAATGCAAATATTTATTTGATGTATTTGTATCACAAATTTTATTTTCCAATAAGAAAATTGTTTTTTTGTAACAAAACATAATAGCATCTTTGATTGTTAATTCTAAATTAGAATTATTGATTACACTAATATTTAATTGATTTATAAATTCTACAAAGTACATATACCCTTTTTCACATATGTTATAAATATCTCCTAGATTATCATAATATAATAAACTGACATTAAAAATGTTGTAAATAATTATTATACCTCTATTATATAAATAATCTGAAAACTGTTGATTTTTATATACTTTCAAATTATTAAAAAAAAACCAAGAATAATTACTCAAAATGAGATTATATTTTTTAATAATTTCATTCAGATTATCAAAATCTAACATAATATTAATATAGTTATATATTTATATATTTAATATTTTGAATAATATTAAATATTGAATTTTATTATATATAAGTTTTAAAGAAAAAACCATTTAAAGTTTATCAATAAAAAATTATATAAAATGTCAGATTCTAATGAAGAACAAATTCAATTGCCCCCTGCTAGTATTTGGAATCATGTTTCAAAAATTTCTATTACAGAAGATAAACCAATAATGTTAGACTATTGGATAGATTCACTTGAAAAAACGGTTTTAATAGGTATAAAAAACAATGGAGAAAAATTATTAGTTAAAAACGCAGAAGAATATACTAGTCCTATTGCTAAAATTTTTAAAATTGACAGTGTTTTTATTATTTGTACTGAAAACTCTCTTTATTTAACTTCTTCGGATATTGAAAAACGCTCTATTTCTTCATAATTTTAAAATATAATATACTATAGTATATTTACTTTTATTATACTTTATTTTGCTAATATATTCAATATTATTATTTTTACATATATGACGTATTACAGTAAGCAAATTATTATATGAATAATCGCGTTCTATATAATGTTTTTTACTTTTTTTATAATATTCTGATATAATTTTATAAAAACTGCTTATATCATTATTGAATTCATATTTTTTATAAGATTCTTTATCTAATATATAATAATCGTTTTCTATTATGCAGTGTAAATTTAAAAAATTATATAATATATTATTTGATATATCTTTATTTAATGTATATCCTGGCATATATTATAGTAAAATATTAGTTTATTTATAGAAAATTATATAGCATTTTAAAAGATACTATATAATTTTCATATTTTTATATTTTTATACTTAAAATATTTATAATAGAATTTGTTAAAAATATTAATTCTATATTTTCTTCATGTAAATTATTGAAAATATTTATATGATATGTTATTAATTTTACTATTTTATATTTATTTTCTTCATCAAAACTATTATTATATTTTAAATAAACAAACATTTCATCTAATATGTCTATAACTGAAAACCCACGATTATAAATTTCAATTATATATTTGAAACTTTCAACATAATTTCTTTCGTAACATAAAGTGAAATATTTTTTTAAATCGTTATTCGTTATATTTGATAATAATAATTCAATATCTTTTAATTTAACCATATCAATATTTTTTTTATAAATTATTACCAATTTATTAATATTATTAATTAAAAGTGGTATGTTATTATTACATGTTTCAAGTAATACTAATTTTATTTTTTCATCATAAAAATTGATATGTTCATTAATAATAATTTTATCATAAATAATTTCTAAAAAACGTCTGTTTATTGGTTCTATTTTTATTAGTTCCAAGTGATAAAATATATTTTCATTAATTTTATTAATATCATTTGATATTATTATAAAATTAATATTTTTAAAATTTACTATTAAATTTACTATTATAGATTGATATTGGTCATTTAACAAATCTAAATCATCGATTACTATGGTTTTCCTTATTTTATTTTTATTATTAATTTGACAAAATGTTTTAAGTTCATTACGATAATAATTTATACCACTATCATTTAATAAATTTATACGTAATATATTATTATTTATTGATTCATTTATATTTTTATAATATAGTTGTAAAATAACATTTATCAGAGATGATTTACCAGAATTAGAATTACCAGTTATAAAAAAATTACAATTATTGTATTCTATATACTTATTTATTAATTCTTTTGTATTATTATTAATATTAAAATCATCTAATTTTTCTGGTTTATACTTTAATAATAATAATTTGTCCATTAATTAAGTATTATTTGTTTTTAAATATTATTATACGTAAAATATTTAAGTTTTTATAATAAATGTATATTATGCTACTACAAGAAAAATATTTAACTATACTAGAATTAGATAATTCCACAGATTTAAACACAATAAAAAAAACATATAGAAAGTTATCTCTCAAATATCATCCTGATAAAAACCCATATAATAATAATAAATTTCAAGAAATTACAGAAGCATATGAATATTTAATTAATAATTTTAGCGAATTAAAAAACAATAAACCCACATCAAATAATAATGTAAAACATAATATTAATACTATTATTCAAAAAAATATTAATGAATACAATAATGAATACAATAATGATGTCTCAATTTATAATCACGATATTATTATTTATTTAAAGATTACATGTGAAGAATCTTATAATGGTTGTCAAAAACCAGTTAAAATAACTAGAAGAATATTACAAAATAATATACAATCATTAGAAAATGAGACATTATATGTTAATATACCAGAAGGAACAGATAATGATGAAATAATTATAATTGAAAATAAAGGAAATATAGATAATTTTAATAAAACAAATGTAAAAATTTTTATAAAATTAATAAAACATAATTTATTTGAGAGAGATGGATTAGATATTATATATAAATTAAATATTTCTTTTAAAGAATCTCTCGTAGGTGTAAATAAAACATTTAAACATTTAAATAATAAATATTATAAAATAACTTCTAAAAAAGGAGAGATAGTATCTAATTTAAGTGAAAAAAATTTAGAAAATTTAGGATTTAAAAGGAACAATTATTATGGAAATATGATTGTTAAATTTAATATTGATTACAATTATAAATTTAACGATTCACAAATAGAGAGATTATTAGAAATATTATAAAAATCACATATTTTTATATTTCTCTCTAATTATTATTTGAAAACAATAAATATTTTCCCAAATTTGTATTTGATTGTAAAACTTGTTGAGAGTTTAAATAAACAAACCAATTGTAAGCATTTCGTTTTAATAATTCATCTTTTGGGATATATAATCCATATGATTTTTCATGTATATCTAAATACGAACAACTTAATAATTGCTCTAAATCTATTGATTTATTATTAGACGTTTTTGTACCAATATATATACCATCAATATAGTTAATATTATTATTTTGAGTATTATTGAAAAGCCATTTATTTATTAAATCTTCTACATTTATTTGATTGGTATAATCTTGACTTATTAAAATTTCTAAATGATTACAAAATTCATGCATTAAAGGGCAATTTTTAACACAACCCATAAAACTCATACTTGGCATAAATTTAATAGAATGTGAATTACTTGATCTATTTGGAAATTCTGCTACACACATTTTATTTGTTTTTAATACTTTATCATATATTGGTTTTAATGATTTAAATAATATAAAAGAAGATTCTACCAATAAACCACCATATTTATGTAATATTTTTGCTAATGCCAATTTTCTCATATAATCTTTTTGTGGATTCTCTAATTTATTTAAATCTACATTCCAATTTTCTAATAATATTTTAAATGAATCATCATCTATTAATACTACATGAAAATAATCATTACATGCGTTTATAATGGATCTGATAGTTAAATATAAATAATCCTGATTTAACTCTAAACTATTTCTGGAACCAAATGATAACCATGCTCTACTATTTTTACAATATTCAATATGAATCCAAATTATTGGTTTTTTTATAGAACTCAATTGTTGTAATGTTAAAGCTTGATCTTCTTGTAATAAATATTTTTTTATAATATTTAATTCTTCGATTTTATCATCTTTTTCAACATTTATTTGGAATTTATTATAAACATAACTTGCAGCCATAAGCAAGAATATACTTATTAGTAAATTTTTGTAATATAATTTGTTAACTTCCATTTTATATATATATATAAAATTAGTATATATAAAAAAATTTTATTTTAATCTATTTAAAGAAGACCACCACAATTTATTTGCTTTTTCTATATCTTCTTCTTGTTTTATTAATTTATATGCTCTATGTGAATTTATAACATTTTCTTCTTTTTTATTATTATTTAAGTGCTCTTTTGCTTCTTTTTCAGAGAGAGGAGTCAAATTTTGGTTTTTCCTCATTATATTTGCTTGTTCTAAATTATTATATTTTGGATTATAATCTTCTTCTGTAACAGGAATAACAGATTCACTATGTGCTTTTTTCAAATCTTCATATTGTAAATTACTAAACATAGATGATGAATAACATTCTACACCCGAATTAGTTAAATCACAGAAATTGGTATTGTTATATTCCGATATTGATTTACGTGATATTAAAGCATTTTTTCTTAAAATAGCTTTCTTTTCTTCTATTGCTTTATTCATATCACTTACATTATTTATTTTATCTTCTTCTATATAATCATTATTTTTTAACCAATTACCATAACCTCCTTCATCATAATCTGTTGATATTTTTACCTTATCAAATAATTCATTAAACCATTTATTGAATTTTTCTGGTTTCAGGGCATCATTATTCTTTAGGTTTTCTATTAATTCTTTATTATATGAATCATCTACATCCATATATTCTGTGTTTTCATAATTAATATTTTTTTTATCAGATATTTTGGCTTTCTCTCTAAATTCGTATATTTTAAATAACGTCTTATATGCTGATGAAAAAAAAAGAAAATATTTTTTATCTAACCCTGACTTATCAGGATGCATATTTAATAATTGTTTTTTCGCATTTTTTAATTCATTCTCTCCAAAATCAATACTGATATTAAATAAATTCAATATATCTTGATATTCATAATTATTGATATCTAAATCTAATGATTCCATAATAGATTAATAATATTTTATATTTTAAATATAAATTTTGCTATTAATATTAAAAAAGGTAATAAAACACTAATAAAACACCATTTAGATTCCCATTGAGCAAAAATAAATTGATTATTATTATTTAATCCAAATAACAAAGAAATTATACCAAATATAAGTATAAAAAAACCTTTTATATTATTCATAAATGGCCATAAAAAAGAAATAAAAATAAAATAAATAATATACTTAATTAAATTATATTCTTTAATAAAATTCCATTCTAAGTAACCGTTATTTATTGATTTTGAACATAAATTTTTTTTATTATAAGCAACAAATATACTATAATATATTAAACAAATTATAAAAATTAATAAAAATAAATATAGTAAATTATTTGGAATATTTGTAGTTTTAAATAATATAGCACCAAGTATAATACTCAAAGGTTGTAAAATTAAAATATATTCAGCAAAAATGGTTGCATAATGATTTAAATTTTTATTACAATCTTGATCTATCCACATAAAAAATTCAGCTAATTGCATTTGAATAAATGTTAAAGAAAATAAAGCTATATGTTTATCATAATTATCCCCAATTATAAATAAATATAAGGAAGCAATTGATCCTAAAATATAACTGGTTATTGATGCTTCTGCTGACCAACACATAATATATTATAAATATAATATATTATATTTAATCTTTGATATATGTTTCTTTACATAAATTTTTTATTATTTTTTCTTCTATAACTTCATCTGTTTTTCCTATTGTGCTTATTGTTTTACTAAAATAATCTTGTTTTAAATCATTTTCTAAAAAATCTGGATTTTCAGTTTTCCAATCTTGTAAAGCATTATAATTTTTAGAAGATGCTTTCTTTATTGCTTTCTTTATTTTTTCTTTTGATATATCTTTTGACCATTCATTTTCTTCTTTGATATATAAAGTTTCACGTTTAACATCTGTACAATGTAAGGGTCGTTCATATACCGAAAGCTTATTCATATTATCCATTATTGTTTTACTTAATCCATTTGCTAAGCCATTTTGTTTTGTAAAATCCAATTGTTGTAAGCTAACTTCAATCGATTTAATAAAATCACTCATATTTAAAGCATCTTTGCATTTTTCATTTAAAAATACATTAATATTAAATTTATTATTTTGAGTATTATTTGTAGTATTACCTATTTTTGGTATTAATTCACTTATTTGTTGTTGTTGTTTCGCATTTTCTTTAATAAGCTCTTTTATCATATTTTTTAATTCTTTATTATCTTCTTTTAACTCACCTATCACCTTATTATCTTCATATTCAATTAAATTATAATTGCTTGATAATATATTTTCCTCATTTTCTATATAATTACATTTTTTTTTATGAGCATATAACCCTTGTCTACTTTTATATTGTTTTCCACAATTACATGATAGTATTTTAATATTTTCGGATTTTTCGGATTTTTTTCCTAAATTTGTAAAAGAAATGTCAACAAATGTATTATTTTTATGTTTAGATGTTAAAATATGTTTATTATAATCTTTTTTATCACTTGTAACATAGTTACATTTTTTACAAACAAAATTTTCCCGGATTTTTTCGGATTTTTTTGTCAACATATGTATACAATATGTAAACAAAAAAATGTTTTTAAATCAAAATTTTATAAATTTTCCGGATTTTTGCGGATTTTTTGTCAACAAATGTCAACAAAATAGTTTATCATAATAATTTTATATAAACTTATTAATAATACATTATGTTTTATCATAATGTAATATTATCACAAATATTTTTCCGGATTTTTCCGGATTTTTTTTTGTCAACAGATGTCAACAAAATTTTTTGAGATTTTTTATAAAAAATTCATGGTAACAACTTTTTTTATCATTTTTTTATATTTTAAAACCTTTATAGTAATAAAAGTATATAAAATGGGAAATTTCATTTAATTTCATAAAAATATTCTTCAATCTCATATTGGACATTTTATAAATGTCCATTTTCAAAAAATTTTACTTTGTGTTGAAAAAAATAAAAAATCAACAATTTAAGAATTTGTATTTTTATAACGATAAAAGGTAAGAAAACGAAAAAACCATATTTTTGCCATTTTTTGATTTTTTTTATAAATTTTCTTTTTATAAAATTATAATAAAATTATATTAATTTTAATCTTTTATATATGTTTCTTTACAAAGATTTTTAATAATTTTTTCTTCTATAACTTCGTCTGTTTTTCCTATTGTACTAATTGTTTTTGTAAAATATTCTTGTTTTACATCATTTTCTAAAAAATCTGGATTAATCTCTTTCCAATCCTGTAAAGCATTATAATTTTTTGATGATGCTTTTTTGATTGCTTTCTTTATTTTTTCTTTAGAATTATCTTTAGACCATTCATTTTCATCTTTTATATATAAAGTTTCACGTTTTATATCTGTACAGTGTAACGGTCTTTCATAAACACTTAATTTATTCATATTATCCATTATAGTTTTACTTATACCATGTACTAGACCATTTCTATTTGTAAAATCTAATTGTTGTAAGCTAACTTCTATTGATTTAATAAAATCAGTCATATTAATAGCATCTTTACATTTTTCATTTAAGAAAACATTTATATTAAATTTATTATTTTGTGTATTATTATTATTACCTACTTTCGGTATTAGTTCACCTATTTGTTCTTGTTGTTTTAACAATTGGTTTTGTTGTTGAAAAATAATATCTTTTAATTCTTTATTATCATGTAATATTTTCAATAGAACATCGTTTGATAATGACAATTGATTGTTAGAATTATAATTGGTATCTACTATATTTTCATCAAAGTTTTCTTTTGATTCTATTAAAATACAAATTTTTTTATGTCTTGATAAACCAGAAGCATGTAAATATACTTTATTACAGTTTTCACATGTATAATTATTTTCGAACTTTTTAATGTTATCATTTTTATTGCAAAAGTTACCATTTTCATTTTTTTTGTGTTTTGCTGTTATAATATGTCTATTATATTGACTTAGACGAGATGTATTATAGTCACAAAATTCACAATAATAATTTTTGGAACTTTTTGGAACTTTTTTGTTATCCATTTTTTATATATAATGATAACAAAAAGTTCCTAAATTGATTTTTCGGAACTTTTTGGAACTTTTTGTTATCATTAGTTATCATTTTTGAAAATGGTAACAATAAATAAATAATTTAATAATTTAATAGATTGTATCATGATAAGATAAATATTAAATTTTTTTTTTGGAACTTTTTGGAACTTTTTTTGTTATCATTAGTTACCATTCTTAAAATCTTATAAATTTTGAAATTTTTTCATGGTAAGAGTTTTTTTTAACAACATTTTATTTTTCAAAACCTTTATAGTAAGAAAAGTATAAAATATAGAAAAAATCAACTTATTTTATAAAAATATTCTCGAATCTAAAATTGGACATTTTATAAATGTCCATTTTCAAAAAATTTTACTTTGTGTTGAAAAAAATAAAAAAACAACAATTTAAGAAATTTTACATTTGTTACGATAATTGGTAACAAATCAAAAATACGCCCTTATCCCCCCATAAAAATAAAAATTACCAAATTAGGAAATATTTGTGATTTAATTAAAAATATATAAATTAAATAATATATAAATTAAATAATATATATATTTATAATTATGTGTGATTTTCTTGTCGAAAGTAGTTTAATTGGTTTAATGGATACAATTAATGATAAAGAAATAATAATAATTAGATTCACAGCAGATTGGTGTGCTCCTTGTAAGAAAATTGATCCGATTATTCAAGAATTTTTAAAAACAAAACATAATAATATCCATTTTTATACTATAGATGTTGATGAGTCATTAGATCTATATATGAAATTTAAAAAATATAAAATGTTAAATGGGATTCCAGCATTATTAGCATATAAGAAAAATGTAGACCGTGATTTTTGGTATATTCCTGATGATTCACATTTAGGTGGAGATGTAAATGGTTTAAATAATTTCTTTTCTAGATGTAACAATCATGTAGATTAATTTTATATTTTAATTAAATGGTTTATATTTTTTGAAAATTCTTGAATATTTAATTCTGGAAATTTAACATGAGATTCCCAAAAATATTTGCAAAAACTATAATTGAATTCATAATCTTCTTTATAATGATTTTCATAATTATTTAATAAATATTTATGAATATTATCGGGTAATAATTTCAAGCTTTTCTTTGGTAATACATGTGATAATAATAAGTGTGGATGGATAATAGTTTTGTTTTCAGTTAAATTAATTTCACTATTGAAATATGGTATGTTTTTATATAAATCACATAATAAAGGAGGATAATCATATTTATAATAGTGACTCCAGTTAACACAATCTTTTGTATAATAATAATAAGTCCATTGTATTGTTTCTAAGAAATTATAACATAAAGAAGGAACGAATGTTTCATTAATATCTATATTAACATCAAATAATGAATAATAATATCTATATTCCCAATATTTTTCATATGGATTAATGAAATTCTCTTTGTTTCTTTCTAATATAGGTAAAGCATTAAATTTATTTTCTTTTTCTATTTGATTGGTATCTGGATAATATTTTTTTGATTGTTTATTTCTAACATTATATATTTGTTTAATGAAATTTTCNNAGATCAAATAATATATTAAAACCATTAATTCTAATATTTAATGCTGGAAAATGAGGCATAAAGTCATTACCTAATAAAAAGCAAATAAATATATAATCCTCAATTTTTTTATAAAAATTTGTTCCAATTATATTATCAGAATTATCTAAAATAGTACTTGCTTCTTTTAACCAGGATGGCGTATCATCTTTAATTGTAACATCATCACATAATAATTTATATATTTGTTTACCAATTTGTGATATATTTAATAAATAATTTTCATTTGGATTTAAAGAACTATCAAGTGATTTAATAAATGTCGGTGTTTCTCTAAATAAATATATATTTTCGCAATATTTTAGATGATTTAATGATAACATAATTAGGTCAGCGTCCATTCCATAAATAACAGAATTATTACATTTATTATTTCTAATATAATTAAATAATTTATGTTCTCCTTCTCCTGGTTTATCAGATAGTGATAATAATATTTTTTTATTTTTTGAAAAATGTTCTGTAATTTTTTTATTAAGTTTATCCATAAATTTTGTACCAGGGGTAATAGCGCAAGTATCCCATGGTGTTAATTTATTAAAAAGAGTATTTTGATAAGAAGATTTATAACGACGATTTTTTTGTTGGTTAATTTTCGCAAAAGGTGGTACCCCATCAAAAGTGATAAAAGTATGATTGCTTGGTTTATATATTTTTATTAATTCTTCTAATTTTTCTATGATATTATTAATTAGTAAATATTCAAATTGTGTTTCATTTTCATATTTTTTAAAGTCAATTGAATCATAAATAATAGAATTTGAATCAATAAACAAAAATTCAAATTTAGAATTGTCTATAGTTTTTTGATTTAAAATAATATTTTTATGATTTTTGATTAAATATGAGAAATAGTAAGGTATACCCATTAATTTTATTTTATATGATTAATATAATTATAATAATTTAAATCAATTTTTTTTAATAATAAAAAAATTTAATATATAAATATAATATATTAATCATATTAACCATGTTTCCTTTTTTTAATGAAAAAATACTTCTATATCGAAGTGTATTGGATGATATTTATAAAAATATAAATATGAATAAGAACAATAATATTATTACACAAAATGATTATAATAATTGTATTGAAAATATGGAAAAAATTATTAATTTGATAAATACAATAAATAATGACAATATTTTGAATGATTTACAATATATAAACAATAGTTTATCGTCATTAATAAAGAATTATGGTGTATATTCTTTTGATAATTTCTTGCAAATATGTATAGGTTCTGATTATGTTTCAAAATTGCTAATTTCAGAAGATTATATTAATAAATATGAGTTGATAAAAAATAAATTACATCCTATAAGCTACAAAGTAATAAATTGGACTAGTAAATTATATAATAACAATTGTAAAAAAGAAATAATAAAAAATAAAATAATAGATGAAAAAGTATATGTGGAAAATTCTGATTTATTCGAATGTTACGATTTAGCTAGAAGTTTAACAAATTTTAAACTACGCGTAGAAGGTATCAAAGTAGTTATACATGATCATAAAAATAAACGCACATTAATAATTGATTGTTTATGTGATTTATTGTTAATAAATAATATGGAATATAATTATATAAAAAATAGAATCAAAGATATTGATAATTATGTTCAAACAAATAATTTGCAAAATAATGAAATATTTGTAAATGAATCATGGTTAAATTATAAAAATATGCTATCATTAAAGGAATATTTGATATATAATAGTAAAGATATATTTCATAAATATGTTTTTATTATGAATCAAATTAATAGTATAAGTCACAAAACTATAAATTCATTAGTGCAAGAATTTGTCGGAAGTGATATATACGGACAGCGTAATTTAATAATTTATTTATTATTAAATAATTATAATCATGAACATCAGTATATTGCTTATTTATTATATGATCTACTGTCTAATGAAAATACCAACAATGATAGTAATGAACAAAAAATATTATACGATAGCTTACCATACAATTGTAAAAAAATATTCAAAGATGCAATGTATAAAACAATAGAATATACCAGTATTCTTTCAAATTTTGATAATAATAAAATTCCATTAGAGCAACAAATATGTTTAATGAAAGTTAAAGATAATGTAAAAGAAAAGGCTATGCAAAAATTAAAAGAAATCAAGTCAAAATCAGAAGATTCTGGATCAAAAGCCAGACAATATTTGGATGGTTTGTTAAAAATACCATTTAATATTTATAAAGAAGAATATATACTATCAAAGAAAAATGAAATAAGTGATTTATTTAAATTATTAAAAGAACCTATAAATAAAATAGATGGTGATAAAATAGAATGTAATAATTTAAAAGAGTTTTTTTTATTGTTAAAGGATTTATTAAAGAATAGTAGTTATAATTCTTTAGAAATATTAAATATAGTTAATACTATAGACGAAAATTTGTTACCTATTTACAATAATATTTTTAATTATTTAATAAAAAATGTAAATAATAAGAAAAAAGTATTATTGCATATAGTAGATTCTATAAACTTAATATGTAAAAATAAAAATTTAAAAGTTATAAAACATGGTACGAATATTAATGCAATTAAATTATCTATAACAGATTTTTTAGAGTTAAATAAAGATAATTTAGATATATTAAAAGAAATATTAGTATTAATAGAATCAGTGAATACAAGTAATGTATATAATTATTTTATTAATTTAGAAAAGACTATTCACAAAATAAAATATAAAAATACTGAAATTGTGGAATATATATCCAATTTTAATGGTATATTAGATAATGCTGTTCATGGTCATAAAAATGCAAAGAGACAAATAGAAAGAATATTGGGACAATGGATAAATGGAGAAAAATCCGGTTATTGTTTTGGATTTGAAGGCCCACCCGGTATAGGTAAAACAAGTATGGCAAAAAAAGGTTTATCAAAGTGCTTAAAAGATAAAAATGACGAAACAAGACCATTTTCTTTTATCGCTTTAGGTGGTTCATCAAATGGAAGTTTATTGGATGGGCATAATTATACATATGTTGGTTCAACATGGGGTAAAATAGTAGATATATTAATTGAAAATAAATGTATGAATCCTATTATATTTATCGATGAATTGGATAAAGTAAGTAAAACAGAAAATGGAAAAGAAATTATTGGGATATTAACACATTTAATAGATTCTACACAAAATGATGGTTTTCAAGATAAGTATTTTAGTAATATTGATTTGGATTTATCAAAAGCTTTATTTATATTTTCATATAATGACCCAGATTTAATAGATAAAATATTATTAGATAGAATTCATAGAATAAAATTTGAAAATTTATTATTAGATGATAAATTAATAATATCAACTGATTATTTATTACCAGAATTATATAAAAAATTTGGATTAGAAAATATATTAACAATAGATACATTTCTAATAAAATATATCATAGAAAATTATACCATTGAACCTGGTGTTCGAAAATTAAAAGAAATATTTTTTGAAATAATATCAACTATTAATTTAGAGTTATTGAAACAAACAAATAAATATAATATCCCTTTAATTGTTACAAAAGAAATAGTAGATGATATATTGAAAGAGAGAAATAATATAAAATATATGAAAATAAATAGTATATCAAAAATTGGAATAGTAAATGGTATGTGGGCAAATGCTTATGGTAATAGTGGTATTTTACATATAGAATGTAAATATTTTTATTCTCCCACATTTTTAGATTTTAAATTAACGGGTATGCAAGGAGATGTAATGAAAGAAAGTATGATGGTATCAAAAACACTAGCTTTATCATTGATAAAAGAGACACAATTAAAACAAATTATAAAAGAATTGGAAGAAAATAAAATGCAAGGAATACATATTCATGTTCCCGAAGGTGCTACACCAAAAGATGGTCCTTCTGCTGGTGCTGCTATTACTCTGGTAATATATAGTTTATTGATGAAAAAAAAAATAAGAAATAATTTTGCTATTACAGGAGAAATTTGCCTACAAGGAAAAGTAACAGGTATAGGAAGTTTAGATTTAAAGATATTAGGTGGTATAAGAGCAGGTGTAACTTCATTTTTATACCCAAAAGATAATGCAAAAGATTTTAAAATATTTTATGATAAATATCAAGATAAAATAATTAATTATAATTTTTATGAAGTAGAAGATATTAATGATGTAATTAAATATATGCTAATTTAAAAATTATAGATTCATAAAAATATAATAAAATATAATAAAATATAATAAAATATAATAAAA
>ENA-UZWU01024076-UZWU01024076.1-metagenome-genome-assembly--contig:-Day-4--1m-contig-24076_pt1 | contig 18319 bp, 32 predicted proteins | sample MGYA00260345_ERZ794905 | MGnify/ENA metagenome assembly ERZ794905
TATGTTTAATAGCATGGAATTGTTGGGTCAGTATGCTGGTGGCGCATCTATACCTATTGCACGTAAGATGGCAAGCATTGTAAGCAAAGGTCAGCGTGGCCCACTAACAGCTAAAGATCGTCAACGTATTCAACGTAACATCTTAGGTTGGTCTGCTATCGGTGCGGCATATCAGTATCGTACAAGTGAAGATGCAAATGCTGACTATAAAATGGTCACTACTTCTGATGATGAGATGTTAGATACTACACCACAGTATCCACTGCGTCAGTTCCTGTACCTTGGTGAAGCAACTAAACGTGCTATGGATGGTACGTTAGGCGACTGGTTTGATGTTCGTGAGTTCCAAGATACATTCTTAGGTGTAAACTTCCGTACAGGTGTGGGTAATGTGTTCTTAGAAGAGGTTGCTGATCTAGCAACTGGCCTTGATCTAACAGCTGAAGAAACTACTGCTAAAGTATTAGGGGGTGCACTAGGTCAATACCTATCTACATGGATGGTTCCATTTGGTCAGGTGATTGAATCACAACGTGCCGCAGGTCTACGTGGAACGGCATACAAAGATGTACGTGAAGACCCTGATCTAGGGTTCTGGTCAACACTTGGTAATGAAGTCAAGCGTCCGTTTGATCAACGTGGATTTACGCTGAGTGCAGAAGAAGAAGCTGCATTACCAGAGCGTGAGTTCTTGTACTCTCAAGATGGTACTAAGGATCGTAAGAACGTACTGTCTCGTGTTATCTTTGGTCTTAACTTCCAAGAGAAAGATGCAAAGTACGGTGAGTACTTAAAAGGTAAGGGTATGCGGGAGTGGGAGCTTGGTAGCAAGTCTCGTGTTCCAAGTATTCAACGTGCAGAGAATAAAGAACTGCGTAAGTATATTCCTACTATTGTTGACATTGCACAGAACATGGAAACATATGTGCGTGAAGCCTATCAAACTAAGTCAGATGAGTTTAAAGCAAAGGTATCTGAGAACCAGTATGTCAACTCTGAAATTGTTCCCTTGATTAAATCACAAGTAAACAATTTAAAGAGTGAGCTACGTGACGCAGGTATGCAGTACATGTCGGGTGATCCTTACTTGATTGCACAAACTCAATACAGGCGTATGTCACCTGACTTCCGTAAGTATGCTACCGTTAAGTTCATAGAGAATAATGGTAGGTCACCAGACGGATCAAACACAGCTGACCTACAAGAGATGATCCAGTTAGGTAAGGCATACAAAGAAGCCATAAGATAACAATAAAAAAGGGCGGCTTAATTGCCGCCCGATTTATGTCTACCGTTTGTCACCACTACCTTGTAGCACACCCCTAGACTTTCGGTCATGTAGCTTACGTAGGTTATTCTTTGCAAGCTCTGTCATGTCTACGTTTAGATCACGACATAGTGCAGCTATGTACCAAAGGCAATCTCCTACTTCATCAGCAATTGCCTCACGATCAAACTTACCATCACGCAAAATCTTCTTTACCTTGTTCGCAACTTCACCTGCCTCTGCTGCCAATCCTAATGCAGGGTAAAGTACTTGATGATCCAGTTTGTAAATTGCAGTCTCTGACGCCATGTCTTGATACGACTTGAAGTTTAAGTTCTCATATTTCTTTTCCATAAATTCTCTAGCCTCTTCCTGTAGCTTGTTCATGACCCCTTACCCGTTTTAACTGATCAAAGTAGGCTTTGTTAAACCCACGTTCCCATTCCCTATACTGCATTGTATCACTAGGAAATGGGTTAACGACACGCCCCTGCCGAAAATCTTTATACCCTTTTTCTTGTTGAAATTTTAACGGTGCATCATACTTGCCAAGGCCACGTTGTTTACGAGTCAGTTGTTGTTGCATGTGCATGTCTCCTTATGCTACGTTGATTAATTCTGCTTCTGTGTACGGTATGTGGTAAAACTGTTCACCCTTTAAGATGTTGCGTCCTTGTGCTTCACGCAACCTATCCTTAGTGAGGCTTGTATCTTTGATACGCCACGCTTGCTTCATGTCGTTGCGAAAGATGTAGAAGTTTAGTACTCCATTCTCCCCCTCATATTTATCAAGCAACCTACCCTTACGTTCTGGAATACGTATTTCTTTCCAGTGTGTAGGCCAATCACTTTTCCAAGCTACCTTTACTTCTGCTTCATTGTAGTACGTATACTCTTCTTTCTTAGATACAATGTCTACGTAGTAGTTCTCTTCTGTGTTTTCAATATCGTGACCAACACTCTCTAGGTATTGTACGAGTTTATCTTTAGCTGGTGCATCATAGCTTTTGTAAAGCTTAGTGCTAAATTGTTTACGAGTAGGTTTCATGTATATACTCCTTCAATTCTGTGTAACCACCTAAGTGAGTTCCATCTGGTTTAAATATCTGTGGTACTGTAGTTATACTTGATCTTTTTAACAAAGACAATATCCATTTACTACTGTCTGATTGTATGTTGTACTCTGTGTAGTCTAACCTTGCACCTTTCATGAGGGCTTTGGCAGCATCACAGAAGCTACATTGATTACGTGTTATTATCACCCACATTATTTTGTCTCCGTATTAGTTCTTGTTTAAGTTTTATTTGATCGTGTTCACTCATTATACTCCATTCACGAATCTCGTCAATAGTTCTTTTGCACCCTGCACAGTAACCGTGTTCAATACGACACACTTTTGTGCAGGGTGAGGGAGTAGACCCTACACTAGGTCTACGATTTCGCATGAGTCACCAGAGCAAGCCATCGTCTGCATACTTACTGTGTTGTCTTCACTCTCATAGTTAGATAGCTCTGACCAGTCAATGGATTCAGGCATAAGCTCAAGCATCTCTTCATACTGTGCCTTAGTGCAATCCTGATATGGTGCCTGTTGGTATGTATGATCTGAGTGTGGCAAGAAGGACACACCTGACATTTCGTCAAAGTGTTCATATACGAATGCACCCACAGCCATCCACTCACCGTCACGAACTGAGATAGTTACAGATGGTTTGTGCTCACACCAGTGTCGCTGATACGTAAGCCACAACTCAAGCTGCTCTACCGCTGTCATATCATTACGAGTAACAGCCTGCTCAGGTGACTTAACTGGAAAGCTGAACACTACCGTGCTGTCAGGTTTCATAACACAAGGCTCATTAGGTATACCTTTATCAATCATGAACTGTGTTAGAGGGTCTTTATTGTCACCACGCACAGTACGAATATAATAGGGGCTGTGACGAGCGTGAATACCAGAGGCAGAATCAACCAACTGTGATACTGTTCCCGAAGGTTTAACGCAGCTGATAGAAGCAGAGACAGGGATGCCAAGGCGTTTAGCCCACTCAGCATTAGTAGCCACAGCAATGGATCGTAAATGTTCAAGAGTTTTCTCCAATCCTTTGTTAGAGTTTGTCATTAGTGGGTTGTCCATAATGCCTGTCATAGATACACCAAGCAATCGTTCTTCTGCTGTGTTGTTCTGCCAGACTTTACGTAAGTAAGGGAACTTAATCATAGTGGACTGTATAGTACCTAAGATAGTAGCCAGTTTAACCTTGCGTTCAATATCTTTTAGAGTGTCAGTCGCTCGTACTACACACTCCGTTAAATTACAAAATTGATACGGACGTAAAATGATTTCAGAACAAGGGTTTGTACCAAACTCATAATTAGGATCACGTCTACCAAACTTAGCTGCTTGCTTCTTGGATGCTTCACGATTAAAGATACCACGCTCACCAGACTTAGACTCAACCAGAGACAGCCACTCACGCATGAATGTTTCCATGTCTGGCTTCTCAGTGTAGCTTACGGAGTTGTTAGCCAATGCCCGATGTCCTGCTGTCTCCCACCACTGCCCTGACTTAGCGTGGCGCATACGATCATCTGACAAGTTAGACAATGAGATCATAGCTGAACGTCTCACACCACCTACAACAACGATCTGACCAATGAAGCACATCAGGTCATGACATTCCATAGATGATAGCTTGCGTCCTTGTGCCGCCTTGAAAGTTGCTACAGCAAAGTTAAATAGTTCTACGAGTGGTGCTGGGCCTGATGCCCTACCACCAAACGTTTTAAGCCTTGCACCTGCAGGGCGTACCTGTGATACATCCCACTTAGGTATTTCACCAGCCCAGAGGAGTGCAAGAACTTGACGGAACCCCTTAGCCCACCCTTCCTTACTGTCCTTAACGACAACGACAGATTCGCTCTCATACAACTCAGGCACTTCTGGGAGCTTGCTGATGAACTGGCGCTCAACGGAGAACCCGACACCAGTCCCACAGAGGAGGATGTACATAGCCTCGTCAAATGACTTAGGGTCATCTACGGGTAGGTAGCTACAGTTGTAGCCTGCCGTGTTGTCACGATCTAAGGCTGGACCCGCTGTCATCATAGCCCTCATAGATGGCATAATCTCTTGGCCTACGATAGCTTGCTCAAGATCTTTGATGTATGTATCGTCATGCCCACCAAGCGCCTTACGCACTACGTTATCCATATAGCGACCCACTGTTTCACCCCAAGACTCACGCCCCTTGCCATCAAAGTATTTGGCATAGCGTGACTTGTGGATGAATGCTTGATAGTCTGTTGGTAAATAATTATTCATTCTCACTCCTCGTTAGTATTTTAATATTTTTAATTGTCATGCCATCCACATCGTGGATAAAATCCTGTAGTGTAATCTCAATCTCAGGATCAATGAACCCATCTACAGGAACTTGGTACTCATCCTCATCTACGTCTAGCGTTAAGAATACTTTAACTATCACTTCGTACTCTCCTTCCTAGAAGTTTACTGTTAATACGTTACCATCTCGTTTGTCTACTCGTGGTTCAGGCTCATCATCATCGCCGTATGTTTCATCAACTATTTTTAAAAGACTGTGACGAAACTCTGCATTACTTTCCATCAATGGAATAGCGGAGATTAACATCTCTGTCAACATACGTATATGTGCATAGTCTTCAGTATTTAAATCGTTGTAATCTGTTGTAAGCATACCTACATCAATATCACCTGTCCACTCTCCGCTTTCTACGTAAGGTGAAATCCGTATGATAAAATCATTAGGCTCAAACTTTATGAATGACGCTAAGTCTCGTTCTTCTGTCATGCTAACTCCTTTTTATTTTGTCATTAGGGAATACCACCAAGTCGGGGTGGTTGTCAATACCTTTTTCTTTTAACCATTCTTCTGGTACAATCCTATCTGCATACAGAAATTTATTCTTCTCACACCATGTAGCATATGTACTCTTGGCACCCTTACTTAGCTTACGCTTGCTGCTTTCAAACACAAAGCGTATGTCTAGGTTGGGGTGTTGCTTTTTAATAGCAACATGTTTACGTCTATCACCAGCTGTAAACAATCCCTTTACTTCTATGATTAATCCGTTAGGCAGTATGAAGTCAGGGGTATAGGTGCGGTACATCAAGTCTTCCCATTCAATTTTAATGGCTTCATACTTGAACTTTACTTTGTGTTCCTTCAAGTAATCTTTGACTTTGATTTCTAACCCACTCCTATACCCATGCTTCATTGCAGCACGGAACTGCTTTCCATTCATTAGATTACCCAGCCGCCTCGCATGGTACGAATGCCAAGGCTCTTTAGCTCTTCCATGATAGCCCCGTCTGCAGCCTTACGTGCTTCCATAGCGGTACGTAAACCTGCGTACCGTTGCTCATGTAGCTCACGTTTACGTTCCCTTAGTTCCTCTTCCATTGCAGAAATCTCTTCTTGCATTTGTTTTACTTCATCATCACCTAGCATAATTTACTCCTCTATATATGCCACAATCTTTGGGTCTTTTGCTTTTGACATACGGGCTGGCTCCTCTACCATAGTGGGCCAACAAGCATGTCGGTAGTCACAGAATCTACAGCCATCGTTTAGTACTGTATTACCCGTTGGCTTCCCCCGAAAGTATTCAGGTACTGGAGCAAAGCAACGTTTGAATACATTCTCGTTGACTGTCTCAACTGTATTCTTTATCTTGCCTAGCTCTTCGTCCATGTCAAGATTATCAGCTGGTACGTACTTGAACTCACCATTAGCTTTGTTCACTACCCACCAACCACCAGCACGTTTGTCTGCTGCTTTAGCATAACCTGCAAGCTGTCCTACATAACCAAAGCTATCACCCTTTGCTAGTGTATCAAAGGATTCAAACTTGTTACGATAGGACCAATCAGAGGCTGACTTCACATCGTCAACAGCACCATCAACAATAAGATCGTAACTGCCGTTGACTTTAGTTCCTTCGCTGTCACCCACATCCAATGTAACGTGATCTGTATCTTCAAACTTTACTCCTGCTTCCGTTAGTAGTCCTTTGAATACAGCCTCTACTATATCACCTAGCATCATATTCATGATGAAGGTTGTCGGCTTGGGCAGTGCAGTCTCAGGTCTGTTCTTTTCAAACCACAGTTGGCAAGTAGGACGCCCAACATTGGACATCCTTATTCTAAACTCACCACGAGACTTACCACTACCAAACTGACGTTTCAATGCATCAGCAATTTCGGTAGCCACCTGCTGGATTGTTTCATCCCGCATGGTGGACTTACCGTTAACTGCGTCCGTCATATACTGGTGTAATGCCAGTTCACCGGGATGGTTCATTACACGAAGTCCTCTTCGTCAATGTCTACAAATGCCTCAACAGTGTCTGTATCTGTGTCATCATTCTTGTAGGCATTTTCATCCCAAGCACCCTTGATGTAGTCGTTGTAGTTAGTAACCCAAGCAAGGAAGTTAGCAAACGTTTCCTGTTCTGGGTCCGTTACATCAAGTGTCTCTTGTAGATCAAGAGCTAAGGTAGGTAGGTAGAATACACTACCGTTTGGAAGTGCACGTTCTTCTGTAGCAGCTTTCATGGTATGCTGTACAGGAAGTCGGCGCATCTTACTTAGCTTAGTAAAGATTGTACCCGCAGTTTTAAATGCGTCACGGTTCTCAATCTCCCAGATGAATGCTTGAGGTTCCAAGTCCACAGGGTTACCTTGTGCATCTGTTACATCATGCATCTCTACTGTACCAAACATAACACGAACACGTTTGATCTGACGGATCAGGTCTTGTGTTTTCTCAGGCAATGCTTTGAAGTCTTCAATCCATCCTGCAGGTTTACCACAGTTGAAGCCACCGTCATTGTCTTTGAGGTCACTGTTTAGATCGTTAGCCATAAGTGTCTTGACGTAACGATTAGGTGTCGTGTCACTGCCCTTGATGAACCGCTTGTACATAAAACGTTGTAGGTACGGACGGATAGTAGCTGTTGGTGCATAGTAGGTAGGACCATCTGGAATTTCCAGTTTATAGGTACCACCTGCTACAACTTCCATCTTAACCTTCTTACCATTGATTGTGTCTTCACCCATAATCGCTGAGTGATTAATACGCAAACGTGCTAGTGTGCTTGCTTGTGATTTCTGCTTGCCAGAATCAACAGACATGCCCATTGCCTCTGCCATTGCTGCGTAGTTACCTGTATTGATTGTTGCGATCTGTGTCATAAACATTCTCCTTTTGTTTTTGCGAACCCTAGTTATATCATGCTACATCATTTGTGTCAAGCCAATTTGGACCAATCTTTGCCTCAAGAAGTAGTGGTACATTGAAGTCCAACCCCCACTTCTTGTTGACAATTGTTAGTAGCTTGTCATTGGCTGCACTTATGATACGTAATACTTTTTCCTCTTCATCTGGATGCACATCAATCACGATTGAATCGTGTACTGTATTGACTATGCATGATTGCATTTGATTTGCCTCTAATAACTTGTCAATGTATATCAGAGATATAGGTACAATGTCAGCNNGCTAGTGCCTCACGTGCAAGCTCCTTGTGCCACTTACCAATACCTGAGTACTTCTTAGTGAACTGCTCATAGTATGCAGCCTCAGCTGGTGTACGACCAAACCCACTAGCTCCATACAAAGGAGCAAATGTGTGTGCCTTGGCTTCCTGACGTGACATAGTTTGACCTGCATCACTGATGACTTGTGCAGTATATGAGTGTACGTCAAAGCCTGTAGTAACTTCGTCAATGGCTGTCTTGTCTTGTGATAAGAATGCAGCCACACGAAATTCTAACTGGGCAAAGTCAGCCTCCATAATCTTGCCGCCATCCCAACGTGACTTGAATACACGCTTCACTGGAAATGTACCACCACGTGGCATGTTCTGCATGTTAGGGTCAGCACCAGACAAACGCCCAGTAGCTGTGCGATGTTGCAGTAGTCTGACGTGCAGCATACCGTCTTGTTTTACATGTGTTGATATGCCTTCCACAAAGCTTGATAGATATGTATCAACGGCAGACAAGCGGCGAACTCGTTGTAAGAACAACACTGCGTCCTGCATACCACGTTGTCTAGCGATACCTTCAAGGTACTCAAGTTTATCTTTGCTTGTTGCGAAACCGTTAGCTGAGGCCCATTTTGCTGTAGGTGCATTGAACTTTAATCCCGCAACAGACGAAGAAATATCCATAAATATATAACCTGAACTATCACAGGTAGTACATTTATTTGTTCGTGCATAGAGTGTTCCATCTTTCTTTACCTTTCGTATCTGACCAGTGCCATTGCATGTTGTGCACTGCTTTGCTTTTTGTTTGTACAACGTCTTAGTATTCTGACGTACTGTACTACGGTAGTCTGTATCTGACATACGATACGAATCAAATAGGTCAGCCCATACTTTTTTGTCATGGGGTTTCTTGCTGTAGATAACCCAAGACAATTGCTCTGGACTGTTGAGATTGATAGGGCGATCACCCATCAACTCACTGACCTGTTCCTCAAGGTCACGTACCAACTGGTCACGTTCCTGTTGGAACTCTTGACGCACACCATCCAGTGCGTCCATGTCTACACTGAACCCACGCTGATATACTTTAGCAAGGTGTATAGCCAACTGATTGGTCAGTCGTATCGTTCCGTCCAGTGAAGTGCATTCCTCGTATGATGTCTGCAAACGCAGATACAATTGTTGTGTAGCATGTAAGTCATGCGACAGATATTCTGACAACTCTGCATGTGGAATGTCACGAACAGAGTAGCCCTGCTTGAAGTACTCCTTTAGTGTGTCTTGCTTTTGTGTGTCAAGGTTGTACCGTTCAGCACAAGCATCAAGAGATAGAGGTTCTTTCTGACCACGCTGCAACACGTACTCACCCAGCATGGTGTCAAAGATAGCTCCGTTATATGTGAAGCCAGACTCCCAAAGCCAAAGCAAATCGTGTGCAGCGTTGTGCATAATTAGAAGGGCGGTGTCATCCAGTTTCTGTTGGACAATCAGCCGCCCCTCTGTGGTAGGTTGTTGCTCAGAATGATCAAAAGTTACAATGTCTTCATTTCCAAGATCGTCTAGCATACCTACCATAACCAATGTATTCTCAGGTTCAAACGGGTCAAGGTGCATCTTACCATTCCGCTTTACCACAGTGTTTTCTACGTCAAGGGTAAGGTGTTTCATCGTGTCTCCTATATTGAATCGTTTGGATGCCAGTTATCCCATTCATCTTCTATTAATAGATCATTACCATACACCTTGTCAAGTTCATCTTGAAACATTTTATCATTGGCGTACATCTGCATTGCTTTTAATGCTTCTTTACATGTCAAGTTTTGGCGGTGCATCTCTGATACGAGTGCCGCTGCATCCACTTCGTCTTTGTTCATTTGTTATCTCCCCTTTACTAACCGTGAATAGAACGCACCCTCTGGACTACGTAGTGCTGTATTTAAATCCAGTAACTGTTGATATGACAAATACAGTATCTGATATTCATTTAGTGTGTTATCAAACTGTCTTAGGTAAACAACATCATCATCACCAACTACCATTTCTACATCATTGAAGCGGTCATTTTCATCTAGTGTTGTTATTACAGCTGCATCACTTTCAAACTCAACTGTGTACATCTGGCTGTTCCGCTACAAGAATGTTGACGTGTGCTACGTTACCCTCAACACGAGTGATGACATACTCTAGCCCCGCCTTAGTGAGTAACAATCTTAGTTGACCTACAGGTATCATAGCTTTTCCTCTCCGTTTAGTTGGTTGATACGCATCTGACAATAGCGTTGGACTTTCTCCAAGTCAATGATCTCGCTTTCCACCTGCGTTTTACCCTCGTACAGCTTGTATCCTGCACGACTGGCATACTTAACAATGTTGCCACGCCAGAACTCAAAGCCATTACGCATGATGTATGTGATTGGCTCAATGTCCCACCGTGCGTAGTGCTTAGGCTCATTCACGATGTCTGCTGCATGTTCAGCCAATACATTCTCCTTGAAGTCTTCTCGTTCTTTTATTAGACGATCCCATTCACTCTTTATCATTCTTCCTCCAGACAGAAGCTACACCATGTACCTCTACTTGCATTACCACAACTGACGCACTTGCGCCACTTATTTTTTTCATCACGATCTTTAGATGCCTTACGTTCTTCATCACTCATTGGTCTGATTTCGTCTGTCACGGAGTACATCCTCATACTTATTGAACAGTTGCTCAAACTTCCACTGGTATAGTTGCTGCATACCCATCAATGCGTTCATCAGTTCGTCCTGTGTAGGCTCACGTTCACCATCACCTATCTGTTTGAACACTACCTGTAGGTCATCAGTGACATGCCAACAGTCCATAATCATAGGTTCTAAGTCATAAAGTTTAGACATCATCATCCTCCGTAAGTGCATCCCATGACACAGGGAATAGTTCAATCATCTTGTGGTCTATCTGCTTTGCTACCTCACGGGTCTCTGCCTGTGTGTCAGGCTTGCATCGCAGGTTACACATATCAGCAAAGGCATCAAGACTACCACTCCAGTACCACTCAGTCATGGTAGACTGTGGAAGTTCCATACGGGCTTGCTCAGGTGCTACACCATGAGCTAGTAGATCTTTATAGGCTTTAAGTGCAGCCCATCCTGAACTACCCCAGTCGCCCACATCAACGACACCCTCGGAGCCTTGCTTCTTGTCAGCACTACGACCACGCCATACGTCAGGCACATAGAACTCAGGTTCATCATCGACATACCGCCTAGATATTTCGTTCCATCTCAAGAACTTATGCTTGACTAGCTGTCGTGCCACAAAGATCGGAGCCTTAACATGGAAGCTGGCGAAGCAGTGACCAAAGGGGCTGATGTGCTTGTGCTTGGCAAGGTAACGGATCAGCTTTGCATCTTTCTCTTTGAGCTTAGGTGGCCCCCACGCATCATCTTCCATCTCGCTGGTCTTACCAAACGATACACGAGCTGCGTTGGCTACCGTTAGGTCATTACCCATGTGGTCAATGTATGTTACTTCAATCATCTAACTTCACTCCTATACACTCTATTGTTTCTGTCTTATCGTTTACTAACACAGATGCGTATCTTAATTCATCCATGCAAAGTGTTTCATTGGTGTGAGTGGATAGGTGGTGGTACCTTACTCCTTGTTCCTCTACTACTTGGAACCATATTAAAAGAAAGATCATGTTAGTCTCCTATGTAGGTTGAAGGGGAGCATGAGCCCCCCTCCGTTTTCTACCAACGATCCTCAGCCTCAGCTAACTCTTGGTAGGGTACGTGTTCAACAACACCAACCTTCTCCAATCGTACTGCTGCGGTAAAACCCTCGCCATAGATAGAGACCTTGACCTTAACCTTGGTGCCGTTACCTAAGTTACCATCTACGATGTTGTCCCACTTCTGACTGGTCACACCATGAGTAACTGCTGGTGCACCACCAAAGTCTTCGATGCCTGAGGGGTGTACATTAGGACGCTTAAGTTTAACACCCATGCGGTCATCGGCTGCTGCGATAGGCTTGACCATCTGGTTCCCCATGGAAACCTCAGGGAAGCCCATGTCAATCAGGCGATTCAATTCGTCACTGTCTTTAGGTACGAACATGGTGTTGTACTGACCTTGTGTACGTTCATGGTACTCAGCGTTATCCATAGTATCCTCGAACAAACGAGCATAGAACAGTTCACCTTCGAATACACCGAACTTAGTTTTTTTCTTAGCTGCCATGAGGTAACTCCTTTTACTGGCGTTTAGTGTTGTTAGACTTATAGATGATTGCCTGAATTGTCAAGACAAAAAAGACAGGGGATAGTGCAAATAAATATGGTAGCATTAGTGTGTGTCCTTCCAGTTTTTACCGATGTCTGTTGACCCAGCGAGAGGGCATATCATACCGAATTTAATTCCTGTGTCAACAATAGATTGACGTTGTAGTGAACCTAATTGTTCTGCTTCTTCCGTGCCACCACGGATCTCTGTCTGCCACTCATCGTGAGGCCAAGTGACTAACTTAAAGTCTAGGTTCTGTTGCTTGGCCTGACGTACCCACTGTAGGGCTGAGTGCTTCATGATAACAGACTCCCCATTTTGTAGCATACCAGCCAGTGCCTTGTGCTCAGAGGGAACCTTAACCTTACGTCCATCCAAACCCTTGAAGTATCCACGCCCAGCAACATACGGTATGATCTTCTTCTTCAACTCAGATAGACCTTGGATAGAATCCATGAAGTTATCTACTGCTTGTGTTGCCTCCTTACGGTTTACCTTTAGGATCTGAGAGATCTTCTCGTTACCTGCCCCTAGTAAAAAGGCATAGATGAATGTCTTAGCCATGTCTCTCGTGATGTGTGACATACCCAAGGCCTTACGGTTTAGGTTGTGGATGTCTGTCTCTGTCTCCTTCTTGCCTGACACAATAGCGTGTACATATTCTTCAGACTTCATGAGGTGTGCTAGTACTCGTAACTGGATACCTTCTGCGTCAGTACCCACCAACAAACAACCATCAGGAGTTGTCCATAGACTACGGAACTTACCATCGTACCTGTGCTTCACTTCCTCAACGGCAGTCTTAGGTGTGCCATGGAACTCCGATGGGATGTTAGCTTGGTTAGGTGCTCGGTGTGCCATACGTCCTGTCCATGCTCCGATGTGTGAGAACCTACCATGAATACGCATGTCATCCCCACAGTGCCCTAGCCACTCAACCAGTGACGATCTGCGTCCCTCAAGGGTCAACCACTCGGCAAGACGTTTACCACCCTCAGGGGCTGTCTCAGGGAGTGTGCTAAGGTTTGCCTCGGATAGTGTCCACCCGTACTTGGTAAACTTAGCTCCACGATCTTTGTTTTTGGTCTCTGTCATATTGAATATGTCCTTTTGTTTTCTCGTATGGTTCCCAACCTGCTTCCCAAAGTCTTTCTATACGCATCTTGGGGGAGGCTGGATTAAATTCTATGTAGTCATAGCAGACTAACTCTGGTGGTTTTACTGACCAGTCCACCTTGGTCTGTTCGTAATTCTCTTGGGCCTTAGTGACGTTAGAGAAGAGAGAACCATCAGCCTTGCGTCTATACTTGATACGGTTTACCTCTTGTAATTGTGGAGGGAAGTCCTCTTGGAAGGCATCGGTTAGCTCTAACATCCTTAGCTCTATCTCGTCAAGCAGTGTATCGGCTTGGTTCTTATCGAAGTAGAAACCATTGTCTGTCATCTCTTCACATAGGATCTGGATGTCATGTTCACACCGGATAGCTTCGTCCCATGTAGGGTCATTGATGACAGGCTTGAGTGTGTTGTAGAGCAGCACCGTCACAGTAACATCCTGATGGCAGTAGAAGATCATCTCTTCTGTTAGGGCTGAGAAGTCCTTGAAGTCTAGCTTAAGATCTCCAAGCCTACGTCCCCAAGCCTTGAGGCTATGCCCTTTGCCATCTAAAGTGTAGTCCACAAGGCGTGACACAATCAGGGTATCGAGTACTTTGTATGGGTCAAGAACAGTTTCACCAAGCAATCTGTTAATTACTGGTACATCGAAGCCAATGCCGTTGTGGAATACAAAGCAATCAACATCTGTGCAGTACTCGATAAACCTTTGCTTCTCTTCCTCTATGTGTGACACATTAAGGAACTGTTCTGTTTCCCCTGTGTCTATGTCCTTGGCGCAGATAACCCAGATGCGTGTGGCATCTATTGCATCTGTCTCTATGTCCATTGCTACTGTTCGCATCAGTCTTCCTCATCTCTTCCAAAGGCTTCTTCCCACATCATCACCAACACAGTAATAGGCCAAGTGATACTCTGGAACATTGCCTTAGTTTTGTTTAACTCTTCGTACCTGTCTAACAGATGGAAGATAGTCCTAACGTGTAGGTAGTGTAGGTATATGCCCATGAAGTAGGATAGGGCAGCGATTGCTGTCATAGTTTCTAGTGGATCAAATGAAGGCATACTTTTCTTCCAATGTAAAGGTGTTAGTGTTGAATTTGAGCTGACCTGCGTACCCTGTCGGGCCTACTGGTCTGTTCTTTGTGACAAGTAACTTGGTTGTGTTCCTTTCGTCCTCGTCCTCAGCCATCTTGTTGCGTTGGAGATCAACAACAACAGATGCTCGTTGTTCTATCATACGGCAGTACTTTACCTGCCCATCATCGTTAGTGTGTCCGATGGTAACGATACCTACGTTCAACTCAGCGGCTAACTTAGATAGTCTGACAGATAGATCGGCAAGGAATTGTTCCTTACTCTCGTCACCACCCATGTTAGCTGCGATGTCTTGGATAGGCTCGAAGAAGATATAGTTAACGTCACAAGCCTGGGACAGATAACGGATGTGCCCTAGCAAGTCAAGTGGATCGTCTTCGTCATTCAAGAAGAACTGGAATAGTCTCTCGTCCTTGGTCATGTTGCTGATTGACTCTTGTACCTTGGCACTCACACCCTTGTCCTCGATCAAGTCCATGCGTGTCACGTTGTCCTTGATGTCGTATGACACCAGCCCCAGCAGTGACCTTAGCTTGGTCTCTTCCATGTGCCATGTGGCGATCTTGATGTCAGGGTTCTTGTTTAGAATACGATACTCTAGGTAGCGCATGAACTCTGTCTTACCTATGCCTGTCTGAGCCTTGAACAGTGTGAAGTGTCCTTGCATCAGGCCCAGGCACATATCATCGAAGTCCTGTATACCTGTCTCCACATAGGTGTGGTTCTCTGCCTTGTTGTAGAGGCTAAGGAACTGGTCAGTGGTGTTGATGACATTCTCTGGGGTATACTTACGGGCGTTCATCCATGCGTTATAGTATTCATTCTTTGCACCTGCCTCAAGGAAATCATTGGCGTCCTTGTACTTGTCATGCTGCACACGATACACCTTGTTCGGGAACAGGTTAGCTATGCGTTGAGCCACGGCATTGCCTTGGTCATCATGCTCGATAGACAGAATGATCTTGTCAAAGGATGACAGCCAGTCGTTTACGTTAGTCCATAGTTTCTTAGCTGGTGTTGCCGATGGCAGTGACACAAAGGCAGACGAGAACTTAGGGTTGTGACACATCTGATAGGCAGACATGGCATCCAGCTCACCCTCACATATGGTCACGATCTTACCTGACCCTGCGTTCCAGTGGTTCATACCGAATAGCTCGTCTGACTTTAGGTTAGCTGCACGGAACTCCTTTGGGAAGTAACGTGTCTTAACACCACCAGAAGGGTAGATGTACTCTTGCTTAACCTCTTTGCCATCCTTGTCTAGGTATGTCTTGCAGTCATACTTACGCATGGTCTGGTCAGATATGCTACGGATCGTGCGGTATACACCTGTAAGCACCTCGGTAGGTACTGCCTTGATTGCGGGTTCCATATCCCAGTCGTCCTTCTCTTGTTGCTGGTATCCTTGCGTAGGATACTCGTCCTCTGCCCAGTCTAGCTTTGTTGCCTTGTCTCTCGGGTACTTACGTTCACAGCTGTGACACCTACCAGACATGCTGTCCAGGTTATAGCTGAAAGCATCTGTGCTTCCGCAGTCCTCATATGGACAAGGCTTATGTGATTTCCAATTCATAATATGTGATCCCAATAGTCTTGTGTGAAGATGTCTATGATGACAAGGATCTCCTTAGGTGTCAAGGTAGTTAATGGAACGGGCTTGCCATCCTTGTTGTATAACTCAGTGACAGAGAACTCTGGCTCGTGCTGCACCTCAAAGGTATAGCCTGTGTCACCCCAGCTATCCCAGAACCCCACACCATCATCCCATAGCTCTCCATAGACAGTATACTCTCCGTCATGACGCCTGATATTTGTTTCGTATTCCATGTCGATTTCCTCTTGACAGGTCTGAAAATGTTGATACCCTAGGGCTTGTCCCTGACAAGGGTTCTATAGGTATATATCCTTAGGCACCACCACCAACATGCACTCTTCTATTTCTTCTTCATACCTAAGGACACGTTCTGTATCCGTTAGCCAGTCAGCATCATCAATCACATCTATCTGCCTTAGCTGATATGTTCTTATTGGTGTTATGTCCTTACGATTTTCCATTGGTCACCTCTATCTTGTGTTGTTTTACTTCTAAGGGTGAGTAGTGTTTCCCCTCAAAACTAAGTATGCTATGGCAATTAGAGCATAGTATTTCACACTTGTTTAATTCTGACCTAAATTCTTCTTTTGTCTTTGTACCTCTCTTGCAATACAAATTTATAACCTTAGAAGAAATACAGAATAGTTTATCCTTTCTGTCGATGTGGTTAAACTCTAGTGCTGCATGGTGTAACTTGTAGCCACAGGACTTGCAACCTTTCATAGTCTTAAGTCTTGTGAGCACAGCTCTACCATACTCATACTTGTGCTTTGTTGTTTGTTTGGCATACTTAGCTTGACACACCTTACAAGAAGGCCTTGGCCTAGGGTCTTTCTTCGTTCTTATACTAAAGTCTGTCAAAGGTTTTACAATACCACACTTGCTGCATTCCTTTTCCCTCATTGTGTCACCTCTATCTCTATTTTAAAAGGGGCAATCGCCCTTGCCATCCCATACCTTAGGCGGCGTTGGTTTCTCTTGTGGTTGCTTAGGTGTCATACGTTCAGGCACAACACCTAACAGATCCAATTCTCTCTCGAGATACGTTGGCAATTCATCCTGCAAAATGCCTGATCCTTTTGCCTTTGGTTTTGTTTGACTTGCGTTCAATATAAACAGAACGCCGCCCGATATGCAATGACACCATTGACTTACCTTTGCTTAAACCCCAACGCCGTATCCTTTGGCGCTTCCGTGTCAATCCTTTGACGCCACACACATTGAAGCGGAAACCTTGGGTACCATCCTTGAGGGCTTTTGTTGCTATGCAATAAAACATTTTTAGTTTCTCCTTTAGTATTTCTTTACCATCTCTACAATGGTGGTTACTTGATTGCCTATAGTATAACATAGGCGGCAATCCTTACATTTTTGACCAGTGCAATTCTGTTTGTCAACATGCTCATGCTCTAAAACATTGTTAAACGTCCGGTCAAAATGCTTTGGTGGCTTGCTCATGATTGTTGAAACCTTGGAATTAGAGTAGATCAATATCATGTTAGCAGGTTTTTCCCTTGTCTTGTAATACTTTGACACCAAGTCATTCCGTTTAGTCCAAAGAGCAAAAGAACAATGCGGGTTCTTCCTTGCTATTCTGTTTAGGTTCTCTAAGTGTGTTAGGTTAATCAATTCACCATGAGCATTGAACCTAAACCAAGCTTGATTAATAGAGGGTAGATAATCCATATCGTGCACCTTGTTAGCCAAGGCTTCACTGTTACGCTGCAATGCTGGCTGCATATTCTTGCGGTAAGACTTGAGCATAGTGTGGCTATAGCACTTTGTGCAAATGTTGTCAGCCTTGCCGCTTGCGTTCTGTTTGACACAATACTCGTTTGTCATTGTGTTTGTGCTGATAGCTTGGAACCCGTCCAGCTTGCCAGTCATTTTAGAGATATGAATTAGAGGGTGAGCCATTGTCTTAGTCCTTTCCAGGTTTAGGGTTTGGTCTTAACAAGTGACACCCTAGTAAGATGTCACCTATAAGATCATTTAGCCCATTACTAAGTTAAAGATTATTTCTTTGCACTCTTGGATTTTCTTTTCGTGGTCTTTGTATTGCTCGAAAGTCATTTCTTCATCTTCACGAAAGTATCTCGAAGATGCCCGAGTATAAGTCTCAATCATGTCCATTGCGTCAATTACCTTTTTGCTTTTTTCTAGGTTTGTCATGGTGTTCTCCTTTGGTTCCAATTTGTCGTTTGTCGTTAGTGACACCCAATAGATAAAGCCTGTATTTTATATGTCAACCCACTAAATAAATTAATTTAGGACTAACCAAAGAAATATCTAAAACATCCCATAAGTCCAGTATCACCACGGCATAGGTCCAGATGGAGAGCCAAGGGAAAAGCCAAGGAATTGCAGGGACATGGTGAGCTTGAGGGGAGCTTAGGTGTATTTCCCATATGATCTGCCAAGGCAATCCC
>ENA-UZWU01018596-UZWU01018596.1-metagenome-genome-assembly--contig:-Day-4--1m-contig-18596_pt1 | contig 18312 bp, 16 predicted proteins | sample MGYA00260345_ERZ794905 | MGnify/ENA metagenome assembly ERZ794905
GATTATTCCCAAAAATAATTTTTTATTTCTGGGAATATTTTCACGAGGCAAGAATTGTTGATAAAACGAAAATTAAGACTAGTTTTTTTATCGTGGTGTTTAGATTTTAGTTGTGATTTTTACGGCCGTAGATAGCGATAAAAGCAAAACACAAGACAGGTAATAAAAATGAAAGATTGATTTCAGAAATTCCGACAATACTGACATCATTAACAGCATATCCACCAATATCAATAATCATTCCTTGAAGTTTTGGCATCAATGCACCTCCAACAATAGCCATGACCAGCCCTGCAGAGCCAATTTTGCTTTCGTCTTCGCTTAGTTTTCCAAGTGCGATTCCATAAATGGTTGGAAACATCAAAGACATAAAAAACGATACCCCGACCAAACAATAAATCCCCACGACATTGTTAATCACAACAACACCCAATGTACAGCCAATGGCAAAGAGAGCAAACAACATCAATAATTTACCAGCATTGACAAATCGTAGCAAGTAGGTTCCAAAAGCACGACCAACTGTAAAGAGTACAAATGCAGTCATTTGATAATATCCAGCTGTTACACTATCCATGCCAATTCCTTCAGCGTATTGATAAATGTATGTCCAGCACATGATTTGTGCTCCAACGTAAAAAATTTGCGCTAATACCCCTTGGCTATAGGTTTTATTCCTGATGAGTTTTGTGAATGTATTTCCAATATTGCCATGCACGTCTTCAGCTTTGGAATGGGGCATTTTACTTACTGAAAACAAGACCAAAACTCCTAAAATAACCAATCCTAAAATCACATAGGGATCTCGGATTACCATCAAATCAGTTGTTTTGATTAGTGTTTTGGAAACTTCGTCCAATGCGCTAAAATCAGCAATATCATCAGATTGAAGTTTTTTCAACACATATTGTTGCGCAACAAAAAGCCCAAGAATTAAACCAACAGGGTTAAAGGCTTGTGCTAGGTTAAGCCGTTGGGTTGCTGTTTCTTTTGCACCCATAGCTAAGGCATAAGGATTTGCAGCAGTTTCTAAAAATGCAAGACCAAAGGTCAATATATATAGCCCCATGCAGAAAAACCAGAATTCTTCTGTGATGGCTGCAGGATAAAAAAGAAGCGCTCCCGTGGCGTATAAGGCTAAGCCAATCAAAATACCAACCTTATAAGAGTATTTACGCATAAATAACGCAGCCGGAAGTGCCATACAAAAATAACCGCCATAAAAAGCCATTTGTACCCAAGCGGCTTGAGAGTTAGAGAGTTCTAAGACCTTTTTAAATGCCTGAACCATTGGATCAGTAACGGCATTTGCAAAGCCCCAAAGCGCAAACAACGATGTGAGTAAAATAAAAGGTATGAGTACTTTTTTTGGGACTACTGGTGTAGCATTTGACATTTTCATGTAGTGTTTAATTTAGTTATTTTCTTGAATTAATTTGCTTTGTAAATTACTGATTTCAGCACAACTCATTTGCTCCATGACTTGAGTTAGTTGCTGTTTAAGCATGCTGATGGTGTGGTTTCCCCCTTTTTTACCAAGTGCGGAAACGCCGTACATAAAGGTGCGTCCCATGAAGCTAAAGTCAGCTCCAGAAGCCATAACGCGCGCCACATCAGCGCCACCGCGTATGCCACTGTCCATCATGATGGTTAGTTTTCCTTTATAAAGGGGTGCTATGGTTTTTAATGCGTCAATAGTAGCTTGACCAACGTCTACTTGTCTGCCTCCATGGTTTGAAACAATAACCCCGTCCAAGCCCAGCTGATATGCCTTTTCAACATCGTGCACTGACTCGGCTCCTTTGAGCACAAGCTTGCCCTTCCACATGTCTCTAATCTTTTTGATTTTTTCTTCATTTAAGCGTCCAGAAAAAGTAGCATCCATAAACTTTGCCAATTGATTTAGGTTTAAGTTTTTGGGCATATAAGGTTTAAGTATTTCAAAACTGGGTTGTCCGTTAATAAGCGTTTGCAACGACCAATGCGGTCTTTTCATGGCATTGATAATATTGGTTAATGTCATTTTGGGCGGCATAGATAATCCGTTGCGAATGTCCCTAGGGCGATAGCCGAAAGAGGGCACGTCAGCAAGGATGACAAGCACTGGGCATTCGGCAGCTTCAGCGCGTTTTAAAATATCTTTGGTGACATTTTCTTCGGCTGGGTGATAAAGCTGAAACCATGCCCTACCTTCAGTTATCTCTGCAATCTTTTCAATACTTGCCGTCGTAACGGTGCTTAACACAAAAGGAATGTTGTGATCAAAAGCAGCCTTAGCTAATATTTCTGGAGACTTGGGCCACATCAGGCCTTGCAAACCAACAGGCGAAATACCAAATGGTGCATCATACGTATGTCCGAAAAGTTCCGTTTTTAAACTAGGTGTTTTATAGTCAACCAAATACTTGGGCTTGAGTTCAATGTCTCGAATCCGATCAGTATTCTTTTTTAGGTTTACATCGTCATTACAACCACCATCTAAGTATTCAAAAGCAAACTTTGGAATCTTACATTTGGCACGTGCCCTGAGATCTACAACCGAAGGATATCTGTAATTCACTTCTGATTTCATTCGTTTTTATTTAAATCATAGATTTTGTCCATTAATGTCCACTTGGTGCCAGGGGGTGTATTGGGCAGTGCCTGCTGGAAGTCCCACATAAGGGCTTCCCATGCATTCACTTTTGGATTGCTGGCATCAAGTGCGGCTTTCCTTTCAAAAGAAAAAGACTTATCAACTTCTAGAATCATAAAAAGTCTGTTACCCGTATGAAATATTTCGGCATTTTGAATACCCGATGCTTTGATGCTTTGATTGATTTCGGGCCAGACATTTTGATGATACTTTATGTATTCAGCTATCTTTTTCGGATCGTCTTTTAGGTCCAAGGCCATGCAATATTTTTTCAACGCCTCTGCCATTATTCTTTGTTTAAAGCCCTATCCAAATGTGTATACCCGCCATCTACATAAACCAATTGACCCGTAGTGTGGCTTGAACGCGATGAAAGTAAAAAGGCAACCGTATTGGCAATTTCAGCAGCTGTAGTCATGCGTTGCTCTAATGGAATTTTTTCTGTTATGGTTTTAAGCTTTTCTGTTGGATTGTCAAAAGTGCTAATCCATTTTTCATAAAGTGGTGTGTAGCATTCAGCCACAATAACAGCGTTTACGCGAATGGCATAAGGCAATAGTTCAGCAGCCCATTCTCGAGTAAGCGCATTGCGTCCGCCATTGGCTGCTGCATAGCCCGAGGTACCACCTTGGCCAGTATCCGCAGTTTTCGAACCAATATTTACAATAGAACCTTTGTTTTTCTTTAATTCGGGGAGCACCAATTGCGCCATCAAATAATAGTGTGCCAAATTGCGCTTGATGGATTCCATAAAATCAGCATAATTTCCTTGCTCCAATCCAACACCATCATTAACACCTGCATTATTTACAAGCCCATCAATACGTCCATATTCGCTTATAACGGCTTTTACGGCGGCTTCGCATTGTTCGGGTTTGGTGAGTTCTGCGTAGGCATATCCAACCTTAAATCCTTTCTTTGTGTAGGCGGTAATTGCTTCTTCTATGCTTGGCTGATTTCTTCCAATAATAACGGGAATTGCCCCTTCTTCCGCCAATAAGGAAACGATGCCCGCTCCAATACCCTTTGAACCACCTGTGACAATAATCACCTTGTTTTTTAACCCTAAATCCATCTTATAGATTATATATTTTAGTGGCATTAATTCCCAAAACTTGCGCTTTTGTTTTGGCAGAATGCAGCCCAAGATAATCATTAATAAGTGCAAACACCTTGTTGTAGTCAGCTGCCAGTAAACAAACGGGCCAGTCGGAACCAAACAGGAGGCGGTTAGCGCCAAAAGATGCGAAGACATGATCCATAAATGGCGTGAAGACTTCATCTGAAAACACAAAGTTCTCGGTTTCGGTAACCATACCCGAGAGCTTACAACTCACATTTTCGCATTTGGACAAGGCCGTTATCTGGTCCTTCCATACGTTGTTCATCGGAGCTGAAATATTTGGTTTGGCAATGTGGTCTAGAATAAATTGCTGCTTAGGAAACTTTTCAACCATTTGAAGGGCTGCTGCAAGCTGATGCGGATAAACAAGTATATCAAACGTGAGGTTGAACGCTGCAAGTTTACTAATGCCTCTTTGCACATCATCTCGAAGTAGGTAATCTTCTTTTTCTGCTTGCACTATATGACGTATGCCTTTAAATAAAGTGTTGGCTGCATAATGTATGAGTCGGTCTTCAAGATTTTCAGCAGTCAAATCTACCCAACCAACAACGCCTTTAATAAACGGGTTTTCAGCGGCACAAGCCAATAAAAATTCGGTTTCTGTTTCAGTCTGATCTGCTTGAACGGCTATGCAGCCGTCAACGCCATTTTCTTCTAATATGGGCTTTATATCTTTTGGAAGAAAATCCTTTCGAATTACCTCCATAGTGTCATCAATCCAGGCATCTCTGACTGAATTATATTTCCAAAAATGTTGATGACTGTCTATGATCATTTATATCCGACACAAGTCTGTTTTGAAACGCCCAACCCTTCAATACCCAGCTCCACTACATCGCCATCTTGCAGGTATCGCGGAGGGTTAAGTCCTAGTCCAACACCAAAGGGCGTACCCGTTGAAATAATATCACCCGGCAATAGGGTCATGAATTGACTTATGTAGCTAACAACATGTTGGATATTAAAAATAAAGTCTGACGTGCTGCTATTTTGCATTTCTTCGCCATTGAGTTTCAACCAAAGGTTTAGGTTGTTCGGGTCGCCAATTTCATCAGGAGTGGCAATAAAAGGGCCAATTGGCGCAAAGGTATCACAGCTTTTTCCTTTCACCCACTGCCCAGATCGCTCCAATTGGTATGCGCGTTCGCTCACATCGTTGTGCAATACATATCCTGCTATGTGGTTTAGAGCATCTGCCTCACTGACATAGGATGCTTTCTTGCCAATCACCACAGCCAATTCGACTTCCCAATCTGTTTTTTCACTTCCTTTTGGAATAACAATCGGATCAAAAGGACCAACAATAGCAGAGCTTGCCTTAAAAAACAGCACGGGTTCTTCTGGAATATCCATACCACTTTCGGCAGCATGCTTGGCATAGTTAAGTCCAACACATACTATTTTTGATGGCCGCGATAAAGGCGGTCCAACTCGAACGTCGTCCCCTATCACGGGGCAATTATTTTGGTTGGCTCCAAGCCAAGCCTGCAGTTTATTAATCCCGTTTGATCCAAAAAAGGCTTCGTCATAATCTTGCCCAAATGCAGAGACGTCTATTTTGGTGCCATCTGCTAACAATACACCTGGTTTTTCTTCGTTGATTGCTCCGAATCGGATAAGCTTCATAGTTTATTTATTTTGAGTTTAATGTAATATATCCCCCATCAATGCCGTAATTAGAACCTGTAATAAAGCTAGCTTCATTTGAGCATAAAAACAATGCTAGATCAGCAACTTCTTGGGGTTTTCCCATCCGGCCTATAGGCTGGGTTTTTGAAAGTTTTTCAAACATCTCCGCTTGATTATCCGGATAATTTTTCTTTATAAAACCATCGACAAAGGGCGTGTGTACGCGAGCAGGAGATATGCAGTTGCAGCGTATGTTGTCGTCTATATAATCTTTGGCAATAGAATAGGTCATTGTCAGTACAGCGCCTTTGGTCATGGAGTAGGCAAAGCGGTCCGAAACACCTACGGTTGATGCAATGGATGCCATATTTAAAATAACACCACCTCCATTGTCTTTCATAAGTGGGATACAAGCCTTTGCACAATTGTAAACGCCTTTGATATTGACTTCGTAAAGCCTGTCTAGATCTTCCGCGGCGCATGCTTCTATATTTCCTACATGAGCTATACCTGCATTATTGATTAGCATATCAACAGTTGATGCATCAGCTATTAGATTAATTATTTCACTTACTTGTTTGTAGTCGGCAACATTGCATTGATATGCTTTGGCTTTAAAGCCTGCTTTTATGATTTCTGCTACGGTGTCATTTGCAGTATCCAAATTGAAATCTAAAATATGTACTTCGGCTCCCTGTTCAGCAAAGGTTGTCGCCATAGCCTTTCCTATACCACTTCCCCCTCCAGTGAGGATAACTACTTTATTGTGTAAAGAAAATTTTGTTTTCATTTTCATGCATTATAGTGATAATCCTCTTTTCCAAGGAATAAAATCGTTTTGACCCAACCGCCTCGCATTAACTTCATGCTCGCCACTTGCTACCTTAATTATATATGACAACAGTGCTTCCCCACAGCTTTCGATAGTTTCCTTACCATCAATAATATCGCCTGTATTAAAATCAATGATGTCGTGCATTTTAGTGTAAACATCGGAATTTGTTGAGACTTTTATTACGGGAACAGCTGGGTTACCTGTAGGAGTACCCAGTCCTGTTGTAAATAAAATAATATTTGCCCCAGAGCCAGCAAGACCCGTTGTAGATTCAACATCGTTTCCAGGCGTACATAAAAGGTTTAAACCGGGTTTGATCAGTTGTTCCGTATAATCCAACACATCAACAACCGGTGAGCTGCCGCCTTTTTTTGCTGCACCTGCAGATTTAATGGCATCTGTTATAAGTCCATCTTTAATATTTCCAGGGGAAGGATTGGCATAAAAGCCAGCCCCTAGTGCAGACGCTTTGGTGTTGTATGCTTTCATGATTTGGGCAAACTTTTGCGCTTTGTCCACGTCTACACAACGATTGATGAGTTCTTGTTCAACGCCATTGAGTTCGGGGAATTCAGAAAGGATGGCTGCGCCACCTAGCCCAATAACCAAATCAGAAACATAACCCAATGTTGGGTTGGCAGAAATTCCTGAAAATCCATCCGAACCGCCACACTCCAAACCAATGGTGAGTTTACCCAACGGAGCTGGTGCTCTCGATATTTTGTTAGCTTGAATAAGCCCAACAAATGTTTTTTTGATGGCTTCAGCGATGTACTCGGGCTCAGAGCTACTTTGTTGTTGCTCTAAAAAATACACGGGCTTTTTTGAGTCTGGGTCAATACGTTTTAATGCACGTTCAAGAATGTCCATTTGCGCATGTTGGCAACCCAAGCTCAAAATAGTTGCACCTGCTACATTAGGGTTGTTAATGTATCCTGCAAGTAAATTACAAAGGGTTACGGCATCCGAAGTTGAGCCGCCACAACCACCGTCATGTGTTAAAAAGTGTATGCCGTCAACGTTGGGAAACAGTGGGTTCTTTTGTTTGTTCTGCTTGTTGGCAGTCAGGTCTGCACGCATCAATTCTTGCTCAGAGGCACCCGACTTGTATTTGTCAATCAGCACGGACATATCAAAGCTTTGCTTGCTTGGGTTCTCATAACCTAGTCCTTTGCGTATGGTATTTTGAAGTGTTTCTATGTTTCTATTCTGGCAAAATACCAACGGAATAACAAGCCAGTTATTTTCTGTTCCAACACGACCATCATCACGGTGATAGCCTAAAAAAGTTTGTGCTGAAAAATGCGCCGATTTGGGTGCAGTCCAGTTTTTGTTAATATTTTTTTTTGGAACCGTATAGGCTTCGGTTTCATGAACAATATTCTGCGTTGTTATGACTTCCCCCTTGACAATTTTATTTTTTGCCTTGCCAACCACCACGCCATACATATAAATTTCTTCGCCAACAGCAAAGTTGCGCATAGCAAACTTATGTTTCGCTTTTACATCAGAAACCAAAGTAATTGTGTCAACATCTAAATCAATTTTATCCCCTTTAGACAAATTTGTCAACGCGACTATTATATTATCTCTTGGATGAATCATTAATTTTTTATTTGGGAACATTGGTTTTTCTTTTGCAAAACAAGATAACAAACTATTTAATATCATTTAGTTTGATAAACATATGCATCTTAAAAAAGAACATTTAACCTAATTTTTGGGATTTATTATTTAAACTTTTTTGGTTAATTAAATAAAATCCGTTTTTATTAATTTCAATTATTCTATTTAAAAAGTTCGACCTACTAAAAGTTTGATTTACAGACTAAGCCACAATCCATAAAGTTGCTGTTTTTTTTTCTACCTATAATTTCCATCAAAAATTAAATTGAGTTCTTCAATAAAGTTTGAACTATGATAAGTTTGGGTCACTTGAAAATAAGCTTGCTTATGTTTTGGAACAAAATCACATCAGCTTCAATTTTAGACAGAACAAAGTTTATTTCATTTGACTCAAACAAAAGTTGTTGGGATTTTCCTAAATTTAACACATGAAAGATTTGAAATATCTTATGGCATACAGCGTTCCCATGAGTGTTGTTGTCAGTTTCTATTTTAAAGGAGTGGCCTCCTATACAGCGCTAGCTTATGTATTTCTGTTTATTCCCTTAGCCGAAAGCATTATACCGGTAAAACAAAAAGAACTATCCGCTACGGATATAAAAAAAAGGGCTTTGAATCGCGTTTTCGACTGGCTTTTGTATTTAAACGTACCCATCGTGTATACTATCCTAGGTTATGGGCTTTATGATTTTTCAACGGCTAGTCTAAGCACCTATGAATACATAGGTTTGGTTTTTGCACTTGGTATTTTATTGGCTACCAATGCCGTCAATGTAGCTCACGAACTGGGGCATAGGAAAAGTACATTTGAAGTCATACTTACGAGGTTATTGCTTCTACCCTGCTTGTATATGCATTTTACCATGGAACACAATCATGGCCATCACAAACACGTGGCAACACACCTAGACCCGGCGACAGCAAAAAAAGGACAGAGTTTATATCATTTTTGGATGACATCTGTATTGGGGCAATATAAAAATGCTTGGCGTATACAAACGAAGCAACTCAAAAAGCATGGGGCACATTTTCTCTCCATTAAAAACAACATGCTGTTGTTTGTCATTTACCAAGCAGCGTATTTGGGTGGTATTTATGCGTTATTTGGATTTAAGATATTTCTTATCGCCTTAATTGTCGGTATTATATCGTTTCTATTTCTTGAAACCATCAATTATATTGAGCATTACGGTTTGATGCGAAAAGAGGTCAATGACAAATACGAAAAAGTGCAAAATATACATTCGTGGAACTCTGACCACGTCATGGGCAGGATAGTATTGTATGAGTTAACACGACACAGTGATCACCACTTCCGTGCATCAAAAAAATATCAAGTCTTAGAAAGTCTTGAAAACAGTCCGACTATGCCGTTTGGCTATCCAGGGTCTATGCTTCTAGCGACACTACCTCCGCTATGGTACAGTGTGATGCATCCGAAGCTGCAACACTAGGCATTTAAAACGCCAACACCCTTTATGAATCGTAATTATCTCTTTTTATTGTGGTGCAATCTCCTCACCCTCCTTAACAATAATCATGGTAGCCGTTGAGCCTGTGGAAAGGTTCCATTTGTGTGCTGCCAATACAATGCCATTCTCGTCAAACACCCGCAGTTCGGCAGTATTAGGTCCCGATGAACCCTGATTAAGAGCTTGAAAATCAATTTTATTAAACCCTTGAACAAGCGGCAGGTTTAGAACAAAAAACTGATTTTTGAGCAATAGGTTAGGAATAACCTCCTCCTCATTGACAGAAATGCGGACGCGATCTCCATCTTCATATTCATAATCGCGACAAACAATTCGGGCATAAGAAGTATTTGTCCTTATATCCCCTAGGTAGGTGTCACCCAAATAAAGGTTGTTGGGTACTGGCCTGTCTTTTCTTAATTTTTTAAGGTAACGGTCTCCCGGATCAATAAAATTCTCATTATCCGTCATGGGGTTATTGCTTGCCTTGGGCCTGTCCAAAAAAGAATAGTCTTCAACTTTTTCATCTGGAATTAACAGTCCGTAGTTAGGTTTTGGCGTGTCTAATTTGGGGAAGGAAGAACTACCCTTTTGCTCTTGCGCATAAAGTAAGCTTCCAAAAAAGAATAAGATTAATCCTTTTTTAATCGAAGTATAACCGCTCCCGCTACTAAACATATTCCTGAATTAACTAAAATCAACGCAAATGTACCAACCAAAAACCATGCCTCGCCCCTACTCTTTGCTATAATGGCCTCGCCCAATACACTCAAGCCAGCACCAACGAGCACCAATCCACCAATAGAATACAACCACCAACGGAGGCTATTTCGAAAAGTATTTTTTTGATTTTCCATAGGATGCAGCAGACAATATAATAATAAATGCCAACGAATAATATACAAAGTTAGGCGTGATAACTTTATCTCCACTCGCATAAGAATGCAGACCCGTTAAGTAAAAATTAACACCAAAATAGGTCATCATGATACTACCAAAAGCCAAAACCGATACCACACTAAAAACCCATTTCCCACGTAATCCAGGCACCAAACGCATATGCAAAGCAAAGGCATAGACCAAAATACTTATCAATGCCCAAGTTTCTTTGGGATCCCAGCCCCAATAACGCCCCCAACTTTCGTTTGCCCATTGCCCCCCGAGGAAGTTTCCAATGGTTAGCATAATCAAACCTACAGTCAAGGCTAGTTCGTTTACTACAGTAAGTTCTGCTAAGTTTAGACGCATTTTTTCAGCGGTTCGCTCAGTTGTCAATAGGATTAAAATAAGAGAAATTACACCCAATATCATGCCCAAGGCAAATGGCCCATAACTACCCACAATAACCGCCACGTGGATCATCAGCCAGTAACTGTCAAGCACAGGGACAAGGTTTGCTATTTCTGGATCCATCCAATTCCAATGTGCAATCATCAAGACCATGGAAGCTACAAAAGCAGTTGCGGCAATGGTAAGTTTGGATTTACGTCCAAAAGCTAGACCCATTCCCATAGTTGCCCACGCCACATAAATCATGGATTCATAGGCATCACTCCAAGGTGCGTGACCAGAAATATACCAACGGGCAGCCAATCCAGCGGTGTGTAACACAAAAAGGATAGATATGACCGCTACAAAAAAGCCAACAACACCACGCAATAAACGTATGTCGTATAGCATCTGGGCAATCAACACAAAGAACATCAAGGTTCCTGCATACATATACCAACTAAACAGGCGCTTAAAAATATCGTATTTGTTGTAGTAGAGTTCTGCCTTTATTTGATCTTCAGTAGGTATAACTTCTGCCCCATATTTCTTTTGATAGCCCTTTAAGCTCTCTAGTAACTGATCGGCTTGCGTGTAATCTTGTGTGGCTTTGCCCTGTCGCAATGAAGTCAGGTATAAAGGTAATACGTTGTTGACATATAGAGAATCAACGCCTTCAAAACTAATCTCATTTACTTCAGCGGGAGAAACCCAACGGTTGTTTTGGTCGTTCGGCACTGGAAATATGCGCAATACCTTTCCTTCTAATGCTGAGAAAAGTAAATTCACTTTTCGATCTGTTTCTATAAAGTCTTTTTGAAACTGATTGGGGGTTGCGGATTTGTAAGCGCCCTCTAAGTAAGGAGCCAGCTTATAATTTCCCTGCGTGTCAAAAAAGTTTGCAAAAGAAGCGTATTTGGCTTTTTTATCTACACCAACAAGTGAACGAATGCTGTCATTTCCACGTTTCAAATACACAAAAGGAACTTGATACCAGATAATTGGGTTTTGGGTAATAGATAATAAAACTTGGTTGGCATCTAAAGATTTGTAGTGATCAGATTTACTGACTTTACGTACCAATTCGGAAGCAAAAGTATTGGCAGGCTTCATACGCCCACCTTGGTCTTGTATGACCAACGCACCAAACTTAGCAGCCTCATCGGGGTTCATAGCATCGGCTTGAAGCACCGAGTCAATTGCAAAACTTGGTGGTCTATGTTGATGCTGAGCAAAAGCTATAGAAGAAGTTAAAAAGAGTGCCAAAGTCAATGCGGCTTTTTTGATGCGTATATCCTCCAACATTTTAGCAAGCTTCTTAAAACGTGTTTTTCCAAAAAACATCAAGCCCAACAAGCCTATATAAAGCAAGAAATAGCCTGCATAGCTAACAGCTGTACCCAATGCATCGTGGTTCACCGATAGTACCGTTCCCTTTTCATCTGGGTCAAAAGATGCTTGGAAAAAACGATAGCCTTTGTGATTGAGAATATGGTTCATGTAAATATCATGGTCAAAAGTAGGATCGTCCAGTACCGTTACCCTACTCATAAAGCTGCTGTAGCTTTTTTCTGTACCCGGATACTTTTCAGCGATAAAGTCATTGAGTTTAATAGCAAATGGGAGTTCAACTTGTTTTGAACCGTAGGTAACCCGAAATTCTAAACCGCCAAGTTCAACTTGAGCAGGAGGATTCGCAATGCCCTTGGCGCCTAAAACGGTTAGTTGCTCTTGCGCACCATTAGCAGTTAATTGTATTGTTAGAGCGTCCTGTATGGCGGCTTCCTTATCTTCAACAGGCACAATTTGATATGAACCAATCATGGCAGGCTCTGGAAACACAAACTGCATCCCGGCGGCACTATAAAGTGTACGCAACATCAAGGGTTGTGATGCATTTGCGAGTAGACTTCCTTGCTGCTGGTCGGCCATACGAAGGTAAGTACCTTCAAAAGGCGATTGAATACTGTAATTGTTTTCTTCGTCTAGCGTAATATTAACAGCACCATCGGTATAGGCATTAAAGGCAAATAATATGTTGTGGATATTGGCCACCTCGCCCATTTTAAGAAAGTGATCATGACGATTCCCGTCACCCGCTTCAACAATCTTGAGGAACATATCGCCATTGATATCTTCAACCAGTGTTTCTTCTGCGCCATTTATAAAGTTTACATAGGAAACAGTGAAGGGTATACCATTAAAATCATTTTTCCAGCTAAACGAATTACTAGTAGCCTCGGCAAATAAAAGATCATCTTCTAGCAATTTTCTTCTTGGTTGCCCGTCTATTTCGCCATCTACAAATACAGATAAATATGTTTTTTCAGATAAATATTGTTGAGTAGACTCCCCTTCTCTAATGGGCATAACGCCTTCGTAACCAATATAACGTGTAATGCCAGCCCCTACGATGATAAGTATCCATGACAAATGCAGTAACAATAATGGCCATTTTTCCCATCTTAAAAGACGGTATCTTTTGATGTTTCCCATAAAATTGACAACGAAGAAAATCATCATCACTTCGAACCACCAAGCGTTGTAAATCCAAATACGAGCCGTGGTCGTATTGTGTGCACTTTCCACAAAAGTTCCAACTGCCATAGCGATAGAAAACACAATGAATAGTATGGCTGTTAAACGTGTAGAAAACAGAAAAGAAAGCAAGCGAGTTGCTGGGTTCATGGCAAATTTTTTACAAAATTAAGTAATTGGCTATGAACCACCTACAATGTAAAAGAAGAATTTATTTCTTTAGCCAATTGTTGGCAAAATCACAAGATTGGTTGTCGCGATTTACACTGATATAGGTATCCGAAATTTTTTCAGTCATCCATTCTTCAATGACCTTAAGTTGCTTTTCTTTTAGGGCTAAATCCTTTATACGAACATAGTCTTGGGCATAATCAGCAATGTGTTCATTAAACCGGTTAGTAACCATAACAATCTTATACGTTTTGTTCCCTGAGCGATCTTCCTCAAGCAGCGGAATAGAAATCTCATTGTCCTCAAGCTTTAGTATTTGGCTGTATAGCTGCGGGTCAAGTTTTGTAAGTTCAAAACGGGTATCACCCGTTGCAGGGTTAATCAATACACCACCATTAGCGCGTGTAATTTGATCATCAGAAAATTCACGTGCGGCATCAGCGAAGCTAATTTCGCCATCGTCTATACGCTTCTTAATAAGTTTAAGTTGGTTTTGTGCTTCTCCCAAAGCGACATTTGATACCGTAGGCACGAGCAGTACATGACGTACATCTAACATACGACCGCGAATTTTATCAACCATTACAATGTGCCAACCAAAATCAGTTTTGAACGGTTGGGAAATTTCACCTTCCTGTAAACGATAAGCTTGCTCTCGAAACTCCTTTACCATTTGCGGACGCTTTCTATCTAATGTATATCGACCACCTCTTGAACGTGAGCCAGGGTCTTGAGAATATAAGATTGCCTTAGATGAAAATGAAGAACCGTTTTCAAGTACGTCATTGCGCATGGTCTCGAGTTGTTCTATAATTCGCTTCTCTTCTTCTAGGGAAACCTTTGGCTTAATTACAATCTGTGCCACTTCAAGCTCAGAGCCAAAAATGGGCAAATCTTCTTTTGGAATAGAATTGAAAAAAACTTTTACCTCATCTGGAGTAACTTCAACGTCCTCAACAATTTTTGATTGCATGCGCTGTGAAAGCTGCTGAATACGATTTACTTCAAATAATTCAGCTCTAAAACTTTGCTCGTCTTTCTTTTTATAAAATTCCAAGACTTTTTCAATATCACCAAATTGACCTACAAAATAATCGATGGTTTGCTCAACGTAGTTATTTATATCATCATTGTTAACCTCAATACTGTCTTGTTCAGCGTGATGGGCGTATAATTTGTCCTCCATCAACTTGCCCAATAGATTACAACGTGAAACATCTATAGTTGAAACGCCTTGAGATTCAAGTTCTATGTAGGCCTTATCCACATCGGACTCTAGTATAACATAATCACCAACAACTGCAGAAACACCATCAATTTTGAGGCGCTTTTTAGTCGTAACCGAATCTTGTGAAAAACCAAGTACACCAAGAATCAAACAACATAATGTTACTATTTTATTCATAGATTTCGAGTGTTTTATTTTTAATGGCTTCTTCGAAAATATCGTTATCAAACTGTCGCATGGTTTCAAGCTTCCGTTTGTTTAATAAAATCTGTTTCAAAGTTGGATTTATGTGAGATAAAGGTGCTATTTCATTTCTACGTCTAACTTCTTCCACAAAAACCAAATATAAGTCTATTGAGTCTTCTATTTCAAAAAAACGTTTACTTTTTAAATAGCGATCATATTCCTTTGGTGAAGACCTATTTATACGGCTGAAAAAAGCTTGTGGTCTAAACCAAACACTGTCGTTGAGATATGCACTGTTAAACTGCAATGAAATAGAGTCTAAATAGTTGCGATCACTATCGTTGAACCTCCTTAACGCCCTACTCACACTCGCTTTATTAAAGTTAGCCAGTGGAAGCTTAACATAACGCCCTCTAATTAAGTCTTGATGAAGTTTAAAGTTTTGCTTGTTCTCATTGTAATAGGCTTCAATTTCTTGAGGGGTTACCAAGGTATCCATGCGAGATTTAAGCCACTCCTCTTGATAGGTTTTAATAAATATATCGTTTCGATATTGGCGTATGAGATTTTCTAAAGATGTTTGTTGGGAAGGGTTTAAGTTAAAAACCGCTTTTTCCAAGAGCAACTGTTCCTTGACCCATGCATTTATGTAATTTTTAGCCATGGAAGTACTGTCGGCAGAAGATATGTTTGTTCGTATGTGATCGCTTACTTCAGATCCGTACAAATATTGGTTGTTCACCCGTGCAACAATTTTGTCAGATGACACGTCTTTTAACTGACAAGAAGACACCAATAGTGTAAAAAGTAAGAAAGCGTAACGCATAGTTATCTAGAGTAGTTTGGAGCCTCTTTTGTTATCTGAACATTGTGTGGATGACTTTCTTTAATACCCGATGCAGTAATTTGCACAAATCGTGCCGTTTCTTTTAGCGTGGCAATGTCCTTAGAACCACAATAACCCATACCAGCACGCAAACCACCAACAAACTGATGAATACTTTCGTTGAGCTCTCCCTTATAAGGAACACGTCCAACAATACCTTCGGGAACTAATTTTTTGATATCGTCTTCAACATCTTGAAAATAGCGGTCTTTACTTCCTTTTTTCATGGCTTCCACAGAACCCATTCCGCGGTAGGTTTTAAACTTGCGCCCTTCATAGATGACGGTCTCACCTGGAGATTCTTTTGTTCCAGCAAGCAAAGAGCCTAGCATAACACAATCGGCACCGGCAGCAACGGCTTTAACAATGTCTCCTGTATATCGCACACCGCCGTCAGCAATAAGTGGCACGCCTGTACCTGCCAAAACGGATGAAACTTCTAAAACAGCAGACAGTTGTGGATAACCAACTCCAGCAATAATGCGTGTGGTACAAATAGAGCCTGGGCCTATACCAACTTTTACGCCGTCTGCACCTGCTTCAAGCAAATAAGCAGCAGCTTCTGAGGTAGCAATATTCCCAACAACTACATCAATTTTTGGAAAGCTCTTTTTGACTTTTTTAAGTACGTCAACAACGCCTTTGGAGTGTCCGTGGGCCGTGTCTATTACAATGGCATCCACAGCAGCATCTGAAAGGGCTTTAACACGTTCCATCACATCAATAGTTATACCAACAGCAGCAGCGACCATTAGTCGTCCATAAGCGTCTTTATTGGCTTGTGGTGAAATGGCTACGCGTGTAATATCTCTAAAAGTTATCAAACCAATTAGCTTGTTATCTTTATCAACAACAGGAAGCTTTTCAATTTTATGGGCTTGAAGTACTTCCTCTGCCTGTGCCATCGAAATACCTTCTGATGCAGTGACTAGGTTTTCAGCAGTCATTACTTCCAAAAGTGGTCTGCCTTCGTTTTTTTCAAAACGTAAATCACGATTAGTGACTATTCCTATTAAAATCCCATTGTCATCAACAATTGGAATACCACCAATTCGATATTCGTTCATGATTTTTTTAGCATCAGCAACAAGGGCTGTAGTAGGTAGGGTAACAGGATCTATAATCATCCCAGATTCAGATCGCTTAACTTTTCGCACTTTATCTGCCTGATCTGCTATAGTCATGTTCTTGTGCAACACACCAATCCCTCCTTCTCTAGCCATCGCAATAGCCATTTGACTTTCGGTAACGGTATCCATTGCCGCAGAAGCGATGGGAACATTGAGTGTTATGTTGCGAGAAAATTTTGATGTTATACTTACCTCCCTAGGAAGGGTTTCAGAGTAGGCAGGCACCAAAAGTACGTCATCGTATGTAAGGCCTAAACTACTGATTTTATTGGGAAGAGAATTCATGGCAACGTTTTAGAAATGTTGCACGCAAATATACAAATTATAACATGCCTTCATTTATATTTATTTATCCTAATTATAAATTTATGGAAATGAGTTATTCATATTGTTATATGATTTAAATTATAAAATATCTTAAATGGATAATTTAACTGTAAGTAATAGTTGTATTAATTGTTCTAATATCAATAAACTAAAAAAATGTAAAGTCCACAAAATTATCGTGAATGAAAAGTTAACATGTGAATAATTTTCTCTTCGTGATAATTAAAATAAGTTAAGTTAAAATTCTGTTTTTCACAATATCATTTGGCACTGTACATACCGTTTTTTTGCCAAAAAAAATGTAACGTGTTTTGGCTACAATGTTGTAAACTAAGTTTGCGAATTTTAGTGGCATTAAATTAAATAAAGGAATTAATAATTTTTTTTGCCTTATTTTTCCTAAACAAATTTTTATGGCTTTTGACTTAATATGAATATTTGCATCATGATCAATAACAAAAATAGTATCCATAAGCTTTAAATTAGGATAATTTTTATTTAAAAAATTACTTTCAAAGGTTGTGTAAAATATTTTTTTTTCAGTATCATGTTTGGCTAACCAACTCACAAAATTACTACACATTATACAGTAGCCATCAAAAACAACAACAATTACGTCCTTCTCTAAAATCAAAACTTACACTGTAAGGTTATATAATTATTTCTTGGAGGTGATGGAATAATCCCTGGTCCAGGATAACCGGTTGCTCTTCTTGTGAAGTAATAGTTATTGAGCAGATTATTTACACCTGCTTCAAGTTTTATGTTTTTAAATTTATAAGCAATTGACAAGTCCACAACATCGTATTTAGGAATCATTCCAATTACTCCACTGAGATTTGATGACGTTGCATTTGATGAATCTGAAAACTGTTCTGATAAATATGAATACTGTATGTAAGTGGTAATGTTTCTATATCCAAATTTAATTCCAGTTTTAAAATTTAATTCTGGCACAAATTCAACTTTTTTTCCCTCAACACCTGGAATATCTGATTTTATATATTTAGAGGCCATAAAAGAGAAATTTGTAAATACATTAAAATTAAATTCACTTTGATTTGTAAAAATAGAGTTTAAATTTAAGTCAGTTGTTCCCTCTATTCCATAAAGAACGGCATCCCCTGTATTTGTTCTGTATGCCTTTACATTCCCAAGGGATGTTATTTTTTGAGTAAAACCAATCCTGTTGGAATAATTTATGAGAAAACCATTAACGTCATAGCTAAAGAGCTTTTTATATTGACCTCTAAA
>ENA-UZWU01011094-UZWU01011094.1-metagenome-genome-assembly--contig:-Day-4--1m-contig-11094_pt1 | contig 18264 bp, 21 predicted proteins | sample MGYA00260345_ERZ794905 | MGnify/ENA metagenome assembly ERZ794905
ACAACACCATCTACAACACCATCTACAACACCATCTACAACACCATCTACAACACCATCTACAACACCATCTACAACACCATCTACAACACCATCTACAACACCAACAACAACAAGAGCATGTAAAACGGATACTAATGAAATCTGTTCAGGAACTAACAGAATTAGTAAAAATTATGGTTGTGTCAATAAAATATCAATGAAAGATATTATAAACAATCAACTAGTATTAGATGATAGTAGTAGTTGTTTTCAAAACAAATTTAAAATAATAAAATAATTAAATAATAAAATAATTAATTAAAATAAAATAAAATAGTTTTAACATTTTTAAATTATTTATAATATAATATTAATGAAAAGTTATACATTATATTGTATATTAGTAATACTAATTCTTTTAATAGTTTATTATTTACGAGACCACACTAAAGAAAATTTTACAGACTCCCCTGTAATATCCCCATCTGAAACCCATTCTCCATTTGAGAATGATAATAAATTAATTAAATATAATATTAATACTATTAAAAAAGGCAGCAGTCTTGATTTTATGACTATAGATAATTTTTATGAATTTATAGATGAAACAAGTGTCATATTTTTCAATCCCACTGATGAAACCTATACGATTAAATTTTTTTTAAACATAGATACAACAGTAGCTAATCTACAACATATCGTTAATAGTAAAACTCTTGATGGTGAACCTATATGGAGTTTAAATTATCATAATGGATTTTTCTATTTACAATTAGGTGATGATATAACGAATAAAGATACACAGTATAAGTTTAATATTAATTATGATTCTATCGATTCAACTAACACAGAAATAGTTTTAATTATTATTTCTTATACGCCAAATTTAAATAATGAACAACAATTAGTATGTTCTATTCATGGAGAAATTACAAAACTAACAATATCTACAAAATCTACAACATCTACAACATCTAGAACATTAGAACAATCAAATCAAATAGTTATATTTGGTTCAAATAGAACAGATATAGAAGATAAACTTCCAGAAGATAACAATACAACAGATACACCTACAGATGAAATTTCGAACTCTAAGTTTGAATTAAAATTTGGGGATATATATATAGAAGAAACTAAGTTTTATTCAGAAGCATTTTTACAAACCATCATAAATCAAAATTTTATAACATGTAAATATGTGCCTCTAGAAAATATGAACGAAAATGAATGTCATAAACAGTGTATGGCTACAAATAATTGTGATAGATATTCTTGTACCCAAATATGTAGTATAAAAGGAGAATCCCCTCCAATAAAAATAAGAACTGAGGCGGAACCTGATCCTCCAAATAACATTAGAGTTATTCCAAAAAATAAAGGTTTTACTATTGAATTTAAAAAGCCTGATTATGGTGGTGTTAATAATGCCGTTATAAGCTATTATATAATAATCGTAAATAAATTAGATTCTATAGCGAATGATACTAAATTTTATACAGTTCATGCCACTGATGATTCTAATTGTAACTATGAAATAGACAGTTTAGATAATGAAACAACATTTAATATTTCAGTATTATCAAAAAATAATATAGGTAAAATTAGTAATACTGCGTCAGAATCAGAAATTATAACTACCTCAAACGACAATGACGAAGATACATCAAATCATAATGAATTATGTAATGATTCAAATCAAACCTATAAATTTAAATCTAGTCTAATTGATACACCACAAATAACCGATTTTTATAAAGATAATCAAACATTAAGTTCACATTTAAAAAAAATTTATGATAATACAACTGTTGAAAATCCGATATATAACTCAACACAAGAAACAACACAATCAGAATTAGCTGAAATAATAAATAAATTAGATACCTTTTTACAACAATAATTTATTATATTTATTTATATTATGAATAAGACATTATTAAAAATAATTTTATTGCTACTAATAATAACATTAATTAGTTATGTATTATTATGTCAGTGCAAAAAAGAACAGTTTCAATTAAACTTTAATTTAAGTTATGATTTATTAAATTTAGGTAATAATGTTGGTATTTTTGAAACCGAACTTGAATGTTTAGATAACGTAAAATTAAATATATTAAAAAAAAACAAAATTAATATAAATAATTTAACTTATATAGAAAAACAATCTTTAAAAAAAACAGCTAAAGATATGTGCGAACATAATTCGTGTGATTCAACTATATGTGTGTATAAAAAAACGGATAACATTCCACCCTCTAAAATACAAAAAAAAACATTATATGCTCCAATTAAGGATGGAGAACCTTCTATTATTTTATCATGGTTAAGACCAGAATCTATTGCACCAATTAATTCATACATTTGTATTATTGAAAATTTACAGTCAAATGACACTCCTATTAAAATACAAATTTTAGTTCCAACTAATTTAGACATTATTACACACACTATCAAAAACTTAAAATTAGAAATAAACTATAGAATTAGTATTATATCAGAAAATTCATATGGTGAAAGTGAACCAACTTCTATAACTATTTTTATACCAAAAACTACTAAAACTCCTTCCACAACTAAATCATATACAACAAAACAATCAACAACTTCTGATATCTCTTTTTTAAACAAGTATAAACATGCCATACAACAATTATCTGGAACAGATTTTAATGTCAATTTAATTCCTTAAAAAGTTAATTATTTATTTATTTATATTTATTATATTAATAATGATTAATATAATAAACTTCTTAATTATAGTGATAATATGGAGTATACTATTTTTAATAATTAACACTCATAAAGACACATTTAGATTATATCCATTTATACCTTGGGGGACTACTTTACAAGGTTGTATTAATAGATGTCAAATTAGTAGTAATCAAAATTTAGATGAATCGGTATGTAAAACAATATGTAATAAGTGTTCCAGTAAAAATTGTAATTGGAAACATCAAGAAGACATAATTACAGCCAAAACTAATAATAATAAGTTTATAGTTCAGGTTATACCATTTCAAAACTCTGCTAAAATTCAATGGAAATACACTCCGGTTAGTGAAAAACAACAATCTATAGATAAAATTACTGAACCTATATTTAGTAAAAATGAAACTTTTAAATTATATATGGAGGATGAAGACAATTCTGATAACCCTGTGCCAATTTTTAAATATAATGAAACTAAAAAAAGTTTTATTTCCACAAATGGAGACTATGAAATAACAACAGTATATGAAGTTATAAAAAAAAATTATCCAATTATAGAACATGATGATCATGACTGGTATTTAATTAGAAATACAGATTCTGGATCTGCTTCATTAATTAGCAATCATCCAGTCCATCCTTTAAATGCCAGATGGTCTACTTCAACACCATTTAAAAACTATAGTAAAATAAAAAATGTTTTTCATAAATTTATATTACAACTTATAAATACGGATAATGTTAATGCTGGTATAATGATACATAATCGAGATACATTATTACCTAATAAGGTAAATCCACCTGATATTTATGAAACAACCATCGATAATCTTCATTCTAACACTAATTATAAACTATCTATCTATCCATTATTTATTGATCAAAATTCCCCTAAAGAATTATCTGATATAATAAGTTTTAGTACAGATGATGAAAAATTTGATACTACTACTACGGACTTAACATCATCCGATAAATAAGTAATATAGGAGTTAAATCATTTATTGCTTTATTATCATTTTCTAATTCTTTTATTCGATTAGAATTACCATTTTGATTCCCTTGATTTTGTATCAACATAAAATCATTAAAACAAATTAATTTTGATAATAATACATCGCTTGTACTGTTAATATCTAAAATCATTTCTAATATTTTAGTTTTATTTGATTGTTCTAAATTATCTAATTTTTTTAAATGATTCAACACTTTATGAAAATGACTTTGTATATCTGAAAGCCTTTTTTTTTCTATATCATAAATAGACATTTATTCAATTAATAGTTATAGACTAAAATATTTAAAACTTATAAACGTAATATAGATTAAACTATTTAATACATGTTTTTAACACAATCTTATACTCCACTTACGTTTAATCAAAATAAACTCCATAAACCAATTATTACAAAATTAAAAGAACAAAATAAAGATAATTTAATGAACATCATATTTTATGGAAATAATGGTACAGGAAAATATACATTAAGTCAATTACTATTAGAATCTATATTTGGTTCAACTATTTATAAAAGAAAATATTATAATGATAAACCGAATTATGTATATAGTAACGTACATTATGAGGTCTATTTATCAAGAACATATGATAAACCTGAACTTAAACAATTTGTGACAGATTTAAGTTCTAACAAAAATATTATGACTGATTATAATAATATTATTTTAATTAAAAATGCCCACTATTTAGATAAAGATATAACACATTTTATTAAAATTTTAATAGAACAAGACGCCCCAATAACATTTATATTAATTTATAATACTACCTCTTTTTTACCATCTTTATTTAAACATATGTTTTTAGAAATAAGAGTTCCTAATATAAAAAAAAATGAATTATATGAATTAATCACTTTAATTTGTGCTGGGGAAAATATTGAGATGTCAAAACTACAAATGGATGAATTGATACAACTTACGGACACTAATATTAGTTTAATATTGTTAAATATTCAATTTTTTAAACAAACTCACACATTTTTATCGTATTCAAATAAACAAATAGATGATATTTTAGAGTTAGTTTATGAAAAAAAAAATGAGAATATACTTAAAATTCGTGAAAATATATATAGTTTAACATCTAAGAATTTCAATAAAAGCTTTTTAATAAAGTATGCCTTAAAAAAAGTTTTATCTAAACTAACATGCGACCAAAAAAAAATGGAATTAATTACTGAAGTATCAGAAATAGATTTAAACTTAAAAAGCAGCTATAAAGATCTAATTCATGTTGAATATTTTTTTATATTATTAATGAAATATATAGAATAAATAAATTACAATTTTACAGAATAAAACAACATCTATTAGATTTTTGACTTGGAGCTTCCACAATTTCTAAATCTTCTATTGCTCTAAAATTATTATTATATATTTTTATACCATTATTATCAAAAGGTAACAATTCTTTTCTTTTTATCTTACCAAAAATATCATCTACAATGGTATCGAATGTTTCGGTAATATTAATATTTTCTTTAGAAGAACATTCAAATGTTAAAATATTTTGTTTTCTATAACACTCTAAATCAGAATCAAACACTTCTCTATCCTTTTTTAGATCTATTTTTGTTCCGATTAAATAAATAGTCAAAAGATCATTATTTTGTTTTACTGTTTTTATCCATTTGTCGATATTCGTAAATGATTCTTTATTGGTTGTATCATATACAATTAATCCAGCAGTTAAATTTCTAAAATAAACCTCTATCAAAGAGCTATATTTTTCTTGGCCGGCAGTATCCCAAATACTTGCTTTTATTTTATAATTATGTCTATAAAAATATTGAATGTTAAAATCTACACCAATAGTAGATAAAAAACTCGCATAAAATATATCCTCCACCTTACGTTTAAGTAACGTAGATTTTCCTACACTTGAATCCCCAATTAATACCAATTTAATATTAATTTCTTTCATCGATGAATATAATAATAATTTATATTTTAATATTTATATTTATTTTTAAATATCAAATTCTTTACACACCCCAAATGTTTGTCTATGATATTTACTTATTCCATTTTTTTTGATGGCATCTATATGTGTTTGAGTACCATAACACATATTATGTCTCCAATCATATATTTCTAATTCAGGATTCTCATCGCATAATTTTTCGATATACAAATCGTGATTCACTTTAGCCAATATACTTGCTGCCGCTATAGGTACATATTTGGCATCCCCACCAACAATACAGGTATAAGGCACAATCTCATGATGTCTATTTTCATAAGGTTTAAATCTTGGACCATCTACTAATATATGGTCTATATCTACATTTAATGTATCCAAGGAAGTGTGCATTGATTTAAAAGTCGCGTTTAAAATATTGATATCATCTATTGTATGATTATCTACTGATGAAACACTAAAATCAATGGCATTTTCTTCAATATAATCCTTTAAGATTAATCTTTTTCTTCTTGAAAGCGTTTTAGAATCTTTCACTATTATATTTTGATCGGTCGGATCTATCTCTTTAGGCCATATAACGGCTGCAGTATACACAGGACCCGCCAAACATCCTCTGGCAACTTCATCAACTCCCGCCTCAACTTCATCCAAGTGATAGAATGCCTTCATTAGATAATTAATAATAATAATTTATATTAATAACTATTTAATATGATTAATTAAATAATTTAAACTTAAAAAAATGTAACAAAAAAAATGTAACAAAAAAAATTAAACCATCATAATATAAACTAATGAATAATAAGGAGGCATTATATTTATAGCTTCTTGTACTTTTTTATTTTTAACGGATTTAATAGTGATTCCATCAGTCTTAGATGCTGTATTAGGTGATAGATTCGTATTAATCCCAGCAAAACATTGACTTCCATCATTAATACAATTGCTATTATACTTTTCTGTTGATGAATTACTATATATATTCATATCATGTTTATGTTTAGGAAGGTGTTCTTCTTTTAATATGACTGTGGATTGTCCACCCTGTTCACCAACTTTATTATCGGATGCCCCTATAATAAATTTATCTCTTAAATCTGGGGTTCCGTTTTTTCCATTACATATTTTCCAATAATTGGGTAAATTATCTAAATCTGAAACTTGTTCATAATAGAAAGGTACTATTAATCCCTTTTTACTAAATTTATTTAGTTGTTCAAAATCTGATTCAAGTACGCATGATTTTCCAATACATAACTTTTTATCTGTTTTTCTTGCCAATGTATCTAAAAAATTTAGATTATTATTTTTAATACAGGTGTTTCCAATACAAAGCTCTTCTGTTTTTAAATTTACATTAGATTCCAAATTATCTATGTTAACATCTGCTTTTCCAGATAGATCACCATCATATTCTAAAAAGAAATCGTTTGGAGGAAAGGTTGGATTTAACTCAAAAAACTCAGGTTTATTACATTTTTTGACTGTTTTTCGAATAAATAGTATTATTAAAAATACTAATACTATAATAACAATATATTTAGTATTCATTTAGTATTAATAAAGAAATTATATCCAAGGTGTTTGACCCAAACATTTTAGTTGGGCGATTAAGATTTCTTTTTTCTCTTCCTTGGTCTTTCCAGGTTCAATTGTTATATGACAGTCTTTAGATTCTACTGTTTTAGAAGCGGGTTTTTCTGGTTTAACATTTCGCATTAAATATACAACTTTAAAGTGTGCTGGTAAAGTATTATATTGGGTAGGTGTATGTTCTGTATTATCTGCTGGTACTTCTTTTGCTGGAGGTATAAATAAAATTAAATTACTTTCAAGATAATATATATTGTTAGAATTCGGTTGCAGGTTTGAATATTTGAATGTTCCTTTTTTTACAATAAGATTAATTGGTATAATTCTTGGTTGATATCTAAACATTTTTTTTATATGGCGATTCCAAACTCCCTTATTTCCAAACTTATCTTCATAATTAAATGTTAAATTAGTGTTGCCCCATCTTTTTCCTCCTTTATGCCGATATATTTTTACGTTTTCTATATATTCTAATGTAGATTCTTTATCAACTGGAGAAGAAAAGTTTGATGGTCCTATAAAAAAACCATTACCACCTTTAATTCCTTCATTGATAATAGAATCATCTAAAAACTTATGTATCGAACCTTCAGACTTTATATCTGTACCTTTTTTAGGTATAAACATATCATGAGAATGTTCTGGTATATTTTTTGCTTCTAAAGTTATAGTATCTTGACCCCCTGTATCCTTTATATTATAGTTTCGTCCTGCTCCAATAATGAATTTTCCTCTTAAATCGGGGGTATTATTAGATCCATCACATAAGTCCCACCCATTAGGTATATTATCATTATTATTATCATTATAGTAGGCAATAATACTACCATATGGAAAAAATTGTTTAACTTTATTAATATGTGGTATATCTATACATGTATCTCCTAAACATATTTTATCTTTTAATTTTAATGGAATTTCTTTTAATGATTTAATAGTATCCTTAGTAAGTAATCTTCCATTTGAGAATGTTAAATCTTTTATATTCACTTTATTTGTTTGTAAACTATTTAGGTTTATATTAGTTGATCGCAACAAAATATTGTCATCATAACTAATCGTTTTAAATGATTCGGGTTGTTTTGTTAAAATAGTATAAAGTAAAAATAACACCAGTAAATATAAACTAATTATTATAAGATGTTTTACGTTCATTACTATTTAATAATAAAATATTTAATAAAATGATTACACATTAGGTTTATAACCATAACTATTTATTTGTGTTCGTAACACACTAAGATCATCTACTTCTTTATCTTTATCTTTATTAATATTTTCTACTATAGTTTGTATTTTTGATTTTAAAGTAGAACCAGCTTCCGTTCGCATAATATAAAATAATGAATAATATGGAGGTCTATTATTATATGCTACATTTCCTCCTGCTGTATCTAATTTATTATAAAAATAATCAGATGATGCTGTTTTATTATTAGTGGCATTTATACCAACACTATCGCCTGTTCCAAATCCACCATTATTAGAAAATAATGCATGAGTATGATCTGGCATTTCTTCAAATTTAATAGTATGTTCGTTTGCTCCATCTATATTTGGATTTGTAGCTTTGGGTATCGGTTGGCAAGCACAATTACAAGCTCCATCTGTATAAAATTGACCTCCTTTGCAATTTTTACCGCAAGCCCACCATTTATAGTTACCTTCAGTTACATCAAAATGACCTGGTTGACAAGGACCCGAACTCTTAGATTTTAAACTAGATTTAGTTGTATTAGTTGATGTAGTACAATCACTAAAAGTTTTATCTTTACAAAATATTGGATCATCTACATCTTTATCATCCGAATCCCCTTCCTTATCAGAATTACATAATTTAGGACATTTTTGGATCACTTCATTAAATATAGCAGTATCTGTCCCCATAACAAAGCGATCTCTTAAATCAGGGGTTCCATTATCCCCATTACATAACGCCCAACCTTCTGGAATATCTTCTATGTCTCCTTTAAAATTTATAATGGCTCCTATAGGCCACATAGTACTAAAATTGTTTAAATCATGTTTATCTAAAAAGGTCGATTTAATATTTTTATCATCTTTAGTATTTTCAATAAAAATAGTTTGTTTTATATCATCATTATAACCTCCTATAGTTGTATTGGGATTAGATTCAGCGTCTTGTCCATCAATTATTAGTCGCAAATCATATTCCGTTAAACATTCTCCATCTATACAAAATTCATCTTTAGCTATTAATTTAGACATAGAAACTTCAGCATTTTCTTGACTATTATTTAATTTAACATCTTCATTGCTTAAAATTGTTGGTACAATGATGGCACTATTTTGAAATTTTTCTGTTCTAATTTTTAAAAATATAATAAAAATTGGTAACATCATAAATAATATAAAAATAATTATAGAACTTGTTGATTCCATCTTACTTATTATTGGAGAAATAAAATATTATCAAATACATTTCTATTAAAAAATATGGAATTAAATAGATAACAGCATTTAGATTTAAAAATGAACCTATGGCAATCGCAATATACACCAATAAACTACACTGTTTAATATTTTTAAATACATAAAAACGCAATATAAGAAATAGTGCAATTAACCAAGAAGCATCTTGACCGAATTTACAAATCATATTAGTTTTCTCTTCTGTATTAATGATTGGATGGTATAAATAGTTATTATTAAAATAAGTTAATGGATGAGCGAAATTTGTAGTTGTTTGAAAATAATTAAACATATACAAAATATAAATAGCAACTATTATAGAAATTACTTTCATTTACTATAATCATTTATTTCTTTTTTTTGAGACTTTTACTTTTACTTTTACTTTTACTTTTACTTTTACTTTTACGTGTATTATTTTTTATAGTAGATAAATGTACTAATAATGCTTCATAACCTCCTATCCATGTTATTTTATTTTTTTCTATAAATAAAATTTTAGGTATAAAATTATAATCTTTCGGAATATGTTTATAATAGTTATGTTTAGGATTTAATTCTTGTGAATCTATAAATTCATATTTATATTTTTTTTCATCTAATACTTGTTTAGCTTGATTACACCATCTACACGTATCTCTTCCGAATATAATATATTTCATATTATATTAATTTAAAATATTATTCTAAATATTTATTTTATTTATAAAAATAATCCAAATACTTTCTCAAAAAAATAACATAATCCTGTTTTTGGGGGAAGTGTTGTTGTTGTTGTTGTTGTTGTTGTTATTGTTGATGCTTTTTTAGAATTAACAGTTTCAGTACATTTTTTCTCTTTTTTTATGTTATACGTTGACTTATTATTGTCGATCAACCAAAATTTATTCATTACACTTTTTTTGATATGTTCTAATTCTTCATCATACTCATCAATTATTTCTCCTTCTGGTTTGTTTTCGTCTTTCTTTTCTTCTTCATCTTCTTCTTCTTCTTCTTTAGGATATAAATTCTCTAATGTATAATGATTTTCATCATATTCATCGTTAAATACTCTACTTAATGAATTTTCTTTATTCCTATAATATTTGTAATAGTCTGAATCTATTTTATATTGGTTTTCAAAATTTTCAATACTAGACATATATTCATACAAACTATCTTTTCTAGTATTAGACACTATATAAATAAGTAGACATACAAATATAACATTTGGTAATGATTTATCATATATTAAATTAACAATAACGGCAGATAGACCTACTATACTTGCTAATTTTAAAAGTTTTTTATGTTTGCCATCATTAAGATTAATTTTAAATACATTTTCTAAAAATATATAGAGAACAATCACTATTATTAGAAACAACATGTTATAATATATTATTATTTTTTTTGTTTTAAAAATAGTTAAATATAAATATAAATATTAATATAATTATCATGGATGAAAAGGAGGATTTATGGAACCAAATTACCTATTTAACGAACAAAAGGGCTAAAGAAGAAAAAAAAAAAAAAGAAATTAGAGGTGGAAATTGTGAATCTGTTAAAAAAGTTGTTCATACTGAAATTAATACTAACAAATTAGATGAAGATACAGGAGATTATAGTACTAAAACATCTAATATAAAATTATGTAAAATTATACAACAAGCCCGTAATAATTCCAATCTAACCCAAAAACAATTGGCACAAAAATTACAAATTAATGTAAATGACTACAATAAATATGAATCGGGGGCTAGTATACCTGATAACAAATTGCTACTTAATATGCAACGTAAATTAAAAGTTAAGTTCACTGGAAAACCTGAAGAATGGGGAAAATGTTTGTAATAATAAATAGTTTAAGAAATAAAAAAGTAAGTATATTATATCTCAAATATGGGAATTAATGGTCTTAATACATTTTTAAAAGAGAAGGTTCCAGAATGTATAAAAGAAGTTCATTTTTCAGATTTCAAAGGCCAAAAAGTTGCGATAGATACTAGCATTTATTTCTATAAATTCTTATATAAAAATGATAGATATATAGAGGGTTTTTTTCAACAAATCTATAGATTAATGTCTAATGGTTTATTACCTGTATATATATTTGATGGTATTCCTCCCCCAGAAAAAAAAGAGATAATAGAACAACGAAAAGAAAAGAAAATTATATTGAATAAATCCATTGAAGAATTAGAATCTAAAATAAATAATAATGCCTTGGGTGAAACTACATTAGAGGAAAAAGATTTATTAGAAAAATTAAAAAAAAAAAATATTTACGTGAAGAAAAGTTATTATGAAAATCTAAAACATTTTTTAAATTTGATTGGAATACCTTATTTACAATGTCATGAAGAAGCTGATTTATTATGTAATACATTAGTACTAAAAAATAAGGTAGATTTGATTATGTCAGATGATATGGATATATTGGTAGGAGGGGCAAAACATATTCTTCGTAATTTCAATATTAACAATAATAAAATTCTATTTTATGATCTTAATAGTATACAAAAGGCTTTGGATCTAACGGAAGAACAATGGGTTAATTTATGTATATTATCTGGTTGTGATTATTGTCCCAGAATTCCAGGAGTTGGAGTAAAAAACGCATATAAATTTATACAAAAACATACTTTAGAGGAAATCTATGGTATTTTAAGTTATAAAGCTCCTACAGATTATATTGAAAAATTTAATAGATCAAAAGAGTTATTTTTAAAAGTGATTGAAAATGACATAACAAATACCATAGAATTTACTAAGCATGAATCTAAACCTGAATTAATAGAATTTATAAAAGAGCATACAAATTTAACAGATAAACAAATACAAAATAGATTAAAAGTAATTAATCAAGTGTAATTATAGATCCTATTTTTAATTTTAAATGTTTAATTGTACCAGCATTAACTTCAATGGCATACTTGGATTTTTTTTGTATTCCTCTTGATTCTAATGATTTAGGGACCATATTTTCTAAATATCCAATAATTTTATAGTTATCTTTATGTTTATTAATAAAGATAATATCTAATGGTATATATGTATTTTTCATCCAAAATTTAGAAGGATTTTCAAATAGATATCCGCTATTTTTAGGTAATGGTTTTTTAACAAACATTAATCCTTGGGCGGTTTCTTTAGGTGTTTTTAGGTGTTTTAAAATGTGTATGTTAGTATATTTTTCTCTAAATAAATATAATCTTATAAATAGTAATAGTAATAGTAATAGTACTATTAGTAATTTCATTTTCATTTTTAGTATAAAATAATACTTATAAAATAATACTTATAAAAGTACTATTAAATAAATAAAATAGAACCAAATGGAGCGATATAGGTATATAAGTTTAGAAAATAACAAAACAGAAATTAGTAATAAATTAACACTTTATTTAGAATATTTAATTATTATTGGACTTTTTTATATAACACCCTCTATGCAATTTATTTTCTTCCAGGCAAATAACAATATCACTTGTTATTATAATTTTGAATGTAAACATGAATATGGTATAATTCCATCTCTAAATAATTTTGTTTCCAATATTTTATATGTTTTATTGGGGTTAATCTATTTAATTACAGTTAAATTAAAAACGATAGATTCAGGTATCAAGGATATGGTTCTATTTAACAAATCATTATATTATTGTTTAGGAATGTGTTTGATATTTGAAGGTATTTCTTCTTCACTTTATCACATTTGCCCCTCTAAATTAAATTTACAATTTGATACGACTTTTATGCTAATAGGTATTGTGATGTGTTATTTATGTTTATATAATAATAGACATATCGGGTACATATGTGATGCCTTCAAGTTTTATTTTATTATATTTTTGGTTATGGTATTAAATATAGTATCTTTAGTAAAAAAAATGAATTCAACCCATTGGTGGATATGGCTTATCACTTTTTTAATAGTTATCTACTGTTTATTTTTTACAAGCATCTATATATTTATAGGAAGAGATTATGATTTAAATTTAGGCAGTATTAAAGAAGCTCTTGTCAATCTATCAATGAAAAAACATTATAGTAATCCACAATTTTGGTTTATATTGGTAACAAATGGGTTTACTCTATCTACATTATTATATGCCTCTATTACTGATGCTTATTTTACTGGATGGTTACTATTTATAGGTTTCATAAACTTAATGATTTATTTTTGCTACTATTTAATTTATAAGAAAGTGAATCATGAAAAAATTAGTGCTATATTAAAACTATTCATTGGAATAGATATAATTTTGTTTATATTGGCGCTTTATTTTTACTATAATACGAATTATAATACCTTTATAGAATTAGAAGAATCCAATAAATTAAATAAACAGTGTATACTATTCAATTTTTTTGATAATCATGATATCTGGCATTTCTTATCGGCCATTGCCCTTTATTTATTTATGAATATTATATTATTTATAGACCAAGACATTGATTATAATTTTGATGGTGAATTTATATTAGAATAAAATATTATAGAATACTAAATGGGTTCTAATAAAAGAGGTACTAGAAAAAGAGGTATTAGAAAAAGATCTTTAAATAAAAGAGGTGGTTCAAATAAAAAAGTTTATAATAGAAATAATAAACAAAGTGTATCTCGAAAAAGAAGAAAGACTATAAGAGGGGGAGGGTTTATAGATAGTGTTAAAACAAATCTAAATAATATAGTTTCTAAAGTAACTAACTATTTTAAACCTAAAGATGCCTATAGTATAGAATCATTCGAAGGTCATTTCAATACTTTATTTGATTAATTTATTTATTAATTTAATTATTAATTTAATTGTAAAAATGATTACTATTTGAAAAATTCGCACTATAATTTATTGTCAATAAATCAATAAATGTGTGATCTATATACCATCGTTTATAATGGATATAGTTTTTAGGAATATTTTTTAATTTTGATTGGAAACATATGTTAGAAGTAATATTCACATATAATTCCTTTTCTTTCTTTCTAAAAAACAATGAATTTTTAGGAACATAATAGTTATCGAAAATTAGTTTTAAACTATTTATATTTTTGTTAATCCTATAGAACATATTAGTAGTTATAATATCTGAATGTTCCATTGAATAATCAGCCATGAATGTTTTGGTTGCCAACTTTTCGGTTATTTTATGTTTCATTATTTTTGTTGTTTGTGTCTCCAAAGCATCTAGATTAAATTTTGTTCCCTTGACTGAATGTCCATTATATATCATTTGTAAATGAGACAAATCAAAATCACTCACAATTTGTAATGGCGATTTGTAATTTCCAATAATAATTTGAATATCGCAGTGATAATTTGGAAAGATGAGTGTAATAACATTCGGAAAATTTATCAAATAATAAGCTCCTAATTTATCATTTAGAAAATTGAGAATGTATTCTAATTTCTTTTTTTTTGTTTTAGTGTGACCATACAAATACATATCTATATCGGAATTATCATAAAACCCTTTTACTAGATTTTCTTCAAAATTTGGATTAATAATTTTGTTTACTAATCCTCCTGCTATAATTACATTACTCCAATTAAAACCATCAAATGCATTCTGTGTATAGGTATAAAAATTTTGTTTGAAATTTGATGAAATAATTGGTTTACCAAGTTCATAATTAGACAGTTTATTAAAAAACAGTTTACCATTAAATTTTTTATAAACTAACTTTTGGTCAACCAAATCAAAGAGAAGAAGTTTCTCAAAGAAATTGCATTTCAAATAAGGTACATTTATAGAATTTGATAGACTATAAATAATAGTATCTCTATCTATACTATTCTTAAAAAAACTTAGAATTTGAGGATACAACGCTTCAAAATCGTTCAACTTTTTAGATTTATTCATCATACTCAAAATATCATGAATCATAAATTGTAATAGATAATAATGATGTTGATAGGTATACCATACAAATAATGGAACTAATTTTGTATAACCTTTCCCTAACTCTTTATAAAAATTATCGGTGGCAAGTTCGGTTAGAGTTTTGATCATTATTTACAATGTCTTAATAAAATAAAAACATTAATATTGAATTCAAATTTTTCTATTTATTTCATTACTAAAAATAGATATCCAAATGCTGATATTGTATGAAACCACGCAGTACCACTCATTATATACATATCAAAATTTAAGAAATAGGTATCTATTAGTTTAAATATAATACTCATTATGAATATACAAAACACATCATTGTATTTATTTCGAATGAGAGCATAACCACTAAATACACTTGAAGTTAAATTCATTAATTTTATGGTGTCTCTATTATTTACATGAATCAAATACACTATTAAGGCAATAAAAACACTAAATGCTCCTATAAATAATTTATTACTAATTAGTTTATTTTTGGATAACGAATAGAGTCCAATCAATACTATCGAATTTGAATATAAGACTATATCATAATTATGAATATAGTGTCTTTGTGAAGCCCACCATAAAAATGATACAAAACTTAATAAGAATAAATTAAGTTGAACTATGGTATCTTCTATAAATATTATATATTTATAATCATTATAATGTTTATATTTTTTATTAAATACATAAATAGATGGTATTAAATACGCAAATGAACTCACACTATTTTGATAATAATACATATATTGACTATCAGAATAGTGTTCTTGGGTAGAAAATAAAGAGTGATTATCTATTGGACCTAAGAAGTTATAATAACTAGTGGACATATTTTAATATTTTATGTCCGAAAACCTTCAAATATATTTAAATATATTAAAATAGTTATATTTCACCACTAATAATAGTATCAGTGCTTTCTGATAAATTCGGTGTTGGATGTTCAAAATTGACGGGTGAAATCTTATCTTCCAAACTAAATATAACAAATAACCCATTACCAATTCCAGATAGTATAGACATAATCCCTAAAAACATACTAAATGTAGATAATCCCAACATTAACAACCCACCATAAAAATGAATGATTCCAGTTAATATGTTAAAATTATTATTAAGTAGTATTATGCGGTCTATTGATCTTGGTTCAAATTTCAAATAGCTTAACAATAATAAATTGACAAAATTCACTAATGAAACAATACAATTCATGGAATCATAATTTCGAGCCAATAATGACCATGTTTCAATAACAGATATAGAAAAAAATAAAATAACAATAAGATTAGTAAATTCTAATACTCCTTGAATAGAAACCATCTTATACAAATTTTTTATTAATCATATAAAGTAGATAATCTATAAATAACATTCTAAAAAAATTATAAAAAAAACAAATTATTAAACATAAATTAATTTTTAAAATTTACAACTGCAACATTCTATTACAAGATATGGCAACATTCATAGGTGATAAAATTGTCATTACTGGACAATTACTTGGACATTGGATACTTGATTGTAAATTAGTCATCATATCCACATCATCTTTAAATGGTGGGCACGAAATAACAGGTACACTAGAATTAGAAGCAATCACTCCAGAAAGGGCATTAGATTTTCCAGCAACGGTAATATATATTTTACACCGGTCTTTATTAGTTTCTAAAATATTTAAAACACCTTTTGTGTTCTTATGGGCGGAACACGCATAGCTTTTATATTTTAATTTAAACGTATCCAAACTGCTTTTAAGTTTATTTACATGTTTATAGTCACTTTCTGAACCACTCACAATAACAATATTGTAATCTTCTGAACTATTATAGAAAGTATTATAAATTGAAGCTATATCAACATCTGGAGTTGGTAAAGCATCTAATTCATTTCCGGAAATCCTATGGTAAAAATCTCTATAGAGTCCCATATATTGTTCTTGGACTTTGGTTGGAATTTGTTCGTTATTGTTTACGTATTTACGAATAATATCTTTATCTATTTTTTGGGGCTCTTGGTTATTTTGAATACATTCCAGATAAGTATCTTGTATCCAATATCTACTGGATTCAATCGTATGAATTTCATCAACTAATATAATATCCCCATGTTCATCATATCCAAATTCATATTTTGTATCAACCAATATTAGATTTTTTTGGGCACATTCATAGGCACCAAATACATACAATTTATTACACATTTCATAAATACTATCTAAATGTTCCTTAGATATAACATTTCTTTCAAGAATACCATCATAACTGATCGGTTCATCTACATCATCTTTAGTGGTTGGGGTAATTATAAATTCGGGTAATTGTTGAAATTGTTTTAATCCATCTTCAAATTGTACTCCACAATAGTCACGATTACCTTTGGAATAATGTTTCCAGAGAGAACCACATATATATCCCCTTACAATAAATTCAAATGGAATCATCTTACATTTTTTGACAATTAAACTATTTTGATCAATACCTAATTTATGATTTTTAACAATATCTGACGTTTTATCAAACCACCAGTTTGCCATATGTGCCAAATAATATCCCTTTTTCGGAATTTCACAAATATATTTATTACATGCGCTTAATCTATCCGTATGAACGATTAATAATTTATTGTCTACTTCATAAACATCTTTCACTTTACCTCTATATGTAATGGTTGTTGATAGTTTTTCAATGGCATTAATTAGTACTGGTTTCTCTTTAT
>ENA-UZWU01002103-UZWU01002103.1-metagenome-genome-assembly--contig:-Day-4--1m-contig-2103_pt1 | contig 18226 bp, 14 predicted proteins | sample MGYA00260345_ERZ794905 | MGnify/ENA metagenome assembly ERZ794905
CTTTCTTAGGTGTTGGTTTAGCCTTTACTTCTTTTTTCTTTTCTGTCGGGGCCGCAGGCGTCTTAGCTTTTTGTGTAACTTGTTTAGGTGCAGTAGCTTTCTTTGCCTGCGCCGGGGGAGTTTTAGTTTCTAGTGCAGGTTGTTCAACAACCGCTCCTCGTACAGACTCTCCAGTGCTTCTTCCAACGTCTCCCACTCCTGTTCCTGTAGATGGGACAGCGACAGCGGTATCTGGCTGTGTAGAAGGTACTGTTCGTTCCGGCCCCACATCTGATACAACAGTTGAAACGCCGTCTCCACTTGGAGCTTGCTGAGGTTTTGCAACGCTGGCATCTTGAACTCCTGTCGCAACGGTTCTGGGCCCGGTTTCTGCAAATAAATCAGTTTGTCTTTCGGATACTCCATCTAGTAACCTTGTCACGTTTGCACGTGCTTGTGCACTGCCTTTTTTGTTTCTCGCAAAGTTACGTAACCGCCGCTGAGTTTCGGGCTTGTTAACATCTTTATTGACAAAGACAGACTGCATACTCGGGGCTATACCAAGCGTATCTAGCCGTTCGTTAGTAAGTACGTCCGCTTGCGGTGCAGGTTCTTGTGTAGCAGGTTTAGCCACCGGCTCTCTAAAGGGTTCTTTGCGGCGTCGTGGGATACCACCTTTTGGTCCAATTAGAGCTTGCTGTTCTTGCGGAAGATCCAGACTTAATTGCTGTTCGGCGCGACGTGGTTCAGGCTTAGGCTCTTCTTTAGCACGTTTTGGTATGCCACCACGCGGACCAAACATTTCACGTTGAATTTGATCGCGTTCCGCACGTTCGATGGGCAGACCCATCTGCTCAGTCGGTTCAGGTTTAGGTGCTTCTCTACGGGGCTGTGCCGATTCTATTTCGCGCTCTAATGTAAACGCATCTATCTGTTCGTCTTGTGCCCGTGCCCGTGCCCGTGGTTCTTCTGCGGCCCGTACTTCAGATTCGGGTAGATCTACGCCTCGTTCACGTTCACGTTGTTGCGCTTCTCCTCGTTCGACACGTTGTAGAGCGTCCATTTGTGCACTGAGATCGGCTTGGCGGCGTTCTTCTACTTGGACTGCTTCTTGTTCTTTACGTCTAGCGGCTTCAACATCACTCTGCCTAACTTCCTGCACACTGCCATCGGGCATACGTACTTCTACTAACTTGTCAGGGTCAGGTGCAGGTAAACCTAGTAGTTGTTGTTCTTCTTGAATCTCTTCTTCAGTAGCAGGAGTTTCGTCTTCACGAGTTTTAGGAGCTGATCTAGATTTTCCTTTTGTAAATGCGTCAATAATACCTTGCAGTATCGCGCCTGAACCTGCACCAATTGCGCCTTCTTCGAGTACACCTGTATCAATAAGTTCTCGTTCAACGTTGTACCCACGCTCGTTTAGGTTTTGTGCAATGCCCATAGCGGCTTCTTGTGCACCTTCTAAACCGCCGGTTTTTGCCATGCTACGTAAACGTGCTACAAGCCCCTTGAACTCTTCGTCGCCTTCGCTAAACAACTTACCAAGTCTAGGAACGCTACCGAATAAACGACCTAAAGGTAATGCTTCAAGAACACCGGCAGGTGCGATACGAGCTATTGCGCGGTTACGTTCTTCTTCGGTAGCACCAGCGGCACGAGCACGTTCACTTGCCTCACCTGCGGTGGCCGCAACACCTAATCCAGCGGCACTAGCTAGGCCGAGACCACCGGCTACAGGGGCGGAAACAGGAGCAAAGGCAAGTGCGGCGGCGGGTGCGGCAAAGCCAGCAATAGAACCAAGGCCAGATCCTAGTTTATACAGTACAGAATCGGGATCGCCTCGTTCGGGGCGCACTGCGCTTGCAAAGTCTTGGATCTTCTTGCGTGCGGCGAGTTCTTCCTCTTCTTCAAGGAGCGACGCGGCACCTAGAGCCGCTACCTCACCTGTACCTACAAAACCTGCACCAATGCCTCTGGTGAGGTTACTTAGAAATCCGTCGTCGCGAGCCTGAATCGGTTGCGCTCTTTGTCCAGCTTCTTCGTACTGACGCAACAACTTTTCACGCGTAGATTCTTTAGGCGTTTGAGGCTGGGAAGCGCGCTGTAGTATTTGTGCAATTGCCTGCGCGTCTTCAGTATTTCCAGCACGTTGAGCGTTTTCATAGGCGCGTTGTATTTCTGCTAGTGTAGCCATACGATGTACCTATTGTGGCATGTAACTATACGTATCAATCAGGCTTTTATCCTGAGGATTAAGGGCAATATTCGGGCTTGGTCCGCCTAATGCAGAGTTCCTCATGCTTTCTAGGTTTAATATTTTTGAATTCAACGAGTCCATTTCGTCGTACAAGTTACCATGAGAGATGGCAAGAGAGCCTTTAATTTCTTTCTGCCGATTCTCTATTTGGCCTTTTATTCTTTCCATATCAGCTTCGTTGTCAGCCCCAGCAAGTTGCATATTTAAGTTCTGTAAAACGTTGTCGGCTTCTGCTTGGCTTTGGTATACCTCAGACAAAATCTTATCTACTTCGGTCATTCGTCTCATCGCATCGTCAATACCAGCGTTAGCAATTTGACCGCGACGACTTGCATCCATTGATTTTAACTTTGCCTTTTCAATAGCGTTATCAAGTTTGTTCTGTGCATCCTCCATTAACAACTCAACGCGTTGTATCTTTTGTTGGTAGCCAGCAATATTACTTTCGTTAATAACCCTTGCTTCGGTCTGACGTGCGCTGAGTTCTGCGGTTGACATGTTGCTGATAATTTGAAGACCGTCCATTTTTATTCTGTCAGCGCGTTCCATAGCGGCCTTTTCCTCGCCTTTTGCTAGTTTACGCACTTCAGTATCTTTATCTTGGATGGTTCGTAACATCTCGTTACGTTTGATTTGTCGTGCACGAACATCACGTTCTTGAGCACGGCCTAAATTCATAGAGGCCGCACCGGAAGCGGCGAGAGCAGAGCTTCCTCGATTTGCCCCGCCCAGTAAGAATGCTTTTAAACGATCTCTACGTAACTTATTAGGATCAGTTTGTGCCGCGTCGATCGCCGCAAGATCTGCTAAACCTTGACGCGCTTCCGCGTCTTTTTTGTTGAGCTGATAAAAACCACCGGCTTTCGTTAGTGCCTCTATACCCGCTTCTTCTGGATCGATAGACGCGGGGTCTACACCATAGGCTTTTGTGAAATCAACTCCGCGTTTTTCTAACCCTGTACGGTCTACCATAACGGGTGTTGGAGCTTCTCCTACCGAGTCTAAACCCGCCTGCAAATCGTACCCTTCAGGTATTGGATCAGAGGCGGGCGGTGTAATCGAGGCTATACCTTGATTATCTTGCTCACCTTGACTTCTTAACACCAACGCGTTTTTCGCGGAAGGAATTTTTGGTTCAGCTACAGGCGGTTCAGATTTAGGTTCAGCTACAGGCGGTTCAGATTTAGGTTCAGCTACAGCGAGCGGTGCGGTTACAGCTTGCTCTGGAATCGGCCCAGCCAACATTTTTTCTGCGCGTTCAGCAGACAACGAGCCTTTAAAATTCTCAGGAAGTGTTCCGCGCCTAATTAGTTCATCTATTTGTTCTTGAGTCGCCATATCTCCAAGGAGGCTTGGGCGTTCTGGTCGATCACTCTCTATGCGCGCCGATTGCCCCAAACGACCCCCGACAAGATTACCTTTTTGGAACGTAACAATACCACCCGCCTGCATACGTTGAGGTTGCTGGGGGCGTTGTCCTTGTTGAGGCATCAAGGCACCTAGACCTTGCGGCGCGGGGCGACGTTGTGCCATCTGCTTTTGATTCTGAGCAGTTTGAAGTACGCCGCCAACTTGCTGGGCTACATCTTGTGCTGTACGACCAAATATTTCTTGCTCACGTTGTTGCTTAATTGTGGCAGGGTTGGTCTGCATTTGTGCTTCAACTGAGGCGCGTGCCGAATCCATTTCTTTCTTGATCTTTTGTAAGGCGAGCAGATCAACAAGCTCTTTCGTCATCGAGTATCGTTTTTGCAACGCTTGAGGGTTACTACCAAAAGCATCAACACGCGAGTTAATCTCTCTATCAATAGACACTTATTAATCCTCTTTGTTTTTAGCTGTGCCGTCTGGGTTTTTTTCTTTTTCGCCACCAAAACCTAACAACTCAAGTAACTCTAAAATGCCACCTGCACCCCCCGAAATATTGCTGTACGTGCTGGGTTGTGCGTACGAGTACTGTTGCGCTTCGAGGGGTAAACCCTGAAGAAGTGACTGCATGTACTGCACCTGCTTGTATGGGAAGTCTCGCTCTTCCTCAAACTGCAAACGATCAGCCATGATGCCTTCTTGCTCGATGCCTCGTTGGACGTCGCCACCACGCTGTTGTGCGGCAAGTGCTTCAAGACCGTATCGATTTGCATACTCTTGCGCTTGTTGGCCCGTACGCTGTTCGATGTTGAACTGATCTCGCCCGCGCTCGAATGCGTCAGCGTAGGCTTGTCCTGTAGCGCCGGTCATCTTATCCAGCATGGCACGAGTTAACTCAGTATCAGCAAGTTGTTGGCGTGAACCGCCGAATGCACCGGCACGAGTAAGTTTGCCTGCCTGTTGTTGACGTGAGATGTCAGTTTGTCGGCGTAATTCGTCTAACTGTGGATTGAGTACGCCCTGAATATAGGGGTTAATGTACTGATCCATAGTGCCTTGGTCCGTAAACGAACCGGGAGTAAACGCCCCCATGTTGTCTGGAACAGCTAACCCTGCGAGACCTTGAAACGCTTGTTGCTGTAACCCAGATTCGCCTGCTGTCAACGGCCCTTCATACGCATAGTAGGGTTGATCTGCTAAAGCCGCACCGCGACCGAGCATGTCCGTAACATAAGGTCCAGCGTACTGCGCTAGGGCATCAGAACTACCTGTCTGCTGTCCCACTATAGGATCAGCACCAACATTAATATCACCTTCAGCCATGTATCACCTCACACTGGGAGCATGTTACGGGCGTTTATTTCTTTGCCCTGTTCTTTGTTACCTGTACGTTCTTTACGTACACGCGCCATCATTTGTTCTAGGATTTTCGCTCCTGCATCGGAGTTGCCGTTTCCTAAGTGGCTGACGACATCCGCAGGGATAACAAACTCGCCGTCACTGAGTGCCGCAGGTTGCTTACCTTCAATAGTAGCAGGTACCTTGTCTGCCATGCCATCAGTATTGCCGTTTAAGTATTTACCCTTTTTAAGCGCGGTAATGCCGCCACGTGCGTACGAACCGTCTTGGTCGGGAGGAAGTTGCCCTGCACGGTCATCTGATTCTACAGGATCTTGAGGTTGTCCTTGCGGACCCGCAGGCATGGGGCCAGCCATCAATGGCAAAGCACCGACACGTTTACTACGCTCTTCTCTAGCAGGGTTACTTAGGTTTCGGCGTAGTAGGTCGTAGGCTTGTTGTTCTTGACGTCCTTGTGCCGCTGTCATAGCCGCGCTATCAACCGCTGTGTCTTCCCCCAAATCTCGTCCAGTAGATACGTAATCAATATCGGTAAAGTACCGACGTCCACCACTGCCGGGGCGACGATTAGGATCATACCTTAACGGCATTACACGTCCTGTACTTGCTACATCACCCGCTTCCATACGAGTTGTACCCATAGGACGTACGGTCTGGTTAATTTGCTCGATTCCAGTAGCTACAGGCACCTGGCGTCTAGCGACAGTGTAGTCAGGAATACCACCTTGGTAGCCTGTTTGCGGTATTTTTGGGTCCATAATGCCGGATTGATTGAGTGCATAGCTACCTAGCAATGAAGCAATACCTTGACCAGTTTCGTCTTTAGTGAAGTAATCATAGACATCAGTAAAACCGCCTACAATATCTTCACCAAAAATATCCTCAAAAAAACCTTTAATACTCATCAATCATCTCCAATTAGTCGTAACAACTTATCAGTTGTATGTTCAATTTGTCCACCTTCCGCATAGCGATTAGCAATATCTGACAAGATAGCAATTGTCTCATCAATTAGAGCAGAATCGGCACTGACGGAGCCACCTTCTTCAAACTGTCGTCCACCGTAGGGCGATATGAACTGCTGTTCTTGCTCAGGTGTCGCAAAGATGCTCTCGAAGTCATATAGATAGCCAATATCGGCAGGGTCGCCAGACGTGACGTCTACTCGTTGGGTTCTAATTCCAGAGTCGATACCAAACCCGTCGCCATCTCCATCTCCGTCGCCATCTCCATCTCCATCTCCGTCGCCATCTCCCGTGCCGTCTCCATCTCCGTCGCCGTCACCGTCGCCATCTCCCGTGCCGTCTCCATCGCCATCTCCATCCCCACCGCCACCAACACCAGTGCCGTCGCCATCACCACCACCATCAGCATCATCATCACCATCACCATCACCATCAGCATCACCATCATCAACGCCATCATCAACGCCATCATCAACGCCATCATCAACGCCATCATCAACGCCACCATCAACGGGGTCAACAGGGTCAACGGGGTCAACAGGGTCAACAGGGTCAACAGGGTCAACAGGGTCTACCGGATCAACAGGGTCAACAGGGTCAACAGGGTCAACGGGGTCTACCGGATCAACAGGGTCAACAGGGTCAACGGGGTCAACGGGGTCAACAGGGTCAACGGGGTCAACCGGAGGTTCTGGTTCAGGCTCTACCGGAGGTTCTGGTTCAGGCTCTACCGGAGGTTCTGGCTCTTCTCTGAAGGGGTCTTCAGATTCTATATCTGCTTCATAGGCATCGACGATTTCACCTGTTTCAACATTACGTACTTGCCATATAGGTAGGTACCCACCCAGCATACGGAACGTAACTACTTCCCACTCGGGGTTTAACTCCTCAAAAAGCTCTTCTCTGGTAGGCGGTGCTGGCTCTGGCTCAGGTTCAGGTTCTACCGGAGGTTCTGGCTCAGGTTCAGGCTCGGGCTCTTCCTCATCATCTTCATCAGGCTCAGGCTCAGGTTCCGGCTCAGGCTCAGGCTCGGGCTCTTCCTCATCATCTTCATCAGGCTCAGGCTCAGGTTCCGGCTCGGGCTCAGGTTCAGGTTCGTCCTCTTCGTCGTCTTCATCCGGCTCTGGCTCAGGTTCAGGCTCTGGCTCAGGTTCAGGTTCTGGCTCAGGTTCAGGTTCGTCCTCTTCATCCGGTTCAGGTTCAGGTTCTGGCTCAGGTTCAGGTTCAGGTTCTGGCTCAGGCTCAGGTTCTGGCTCAGGTTCTGGCTCAGGCACGGGCTCTGGCTCAGGCACGGGTTCTGGCACGGGGGGTAACGGATCGAGTTCTGGCTCAGGCTCAGGCTCAGGCTCGGGTTCTGGCTCAGGCTCAGGCTCGGGTTCTGGCTCAGGCTCAGGTTCTACCGGAGGTTCTGGTTCAGGTTCTACCGGAGGTTCTGGTTCAGGTTCTACCGGAGGTTCTGGTTCAGGTTCAGGTACAGGTATCGGAGGTTGTTTTGGTGGATCTCCCTTTATTGGGCCACCTATTGGCGGTTCAGGCGCAGGTTCAGGTGCAGGTTCAGGCGCAGGTTCAGGCGCAGGTTCAGGCACGGGTTCTGGCGCAGGTTCTGGGCTAGGTTCAGGCGCAGGTTCTGGGCTAGGTTCAGGCGCAGGTTCTGGGCTAGGTTCAGGCGCAGGTTCGCCACCACCTGTATCACCACCTTCATCATCGTACTCTCGATCAGGATCTAATACTTCATCAATTGTAGCGTCAGGTTCTTCTGGAGGTGGACGATCTAAGTCGTAGTACCTTCGAGCCGCTTCTGTTAAGTCGTCTGGACCTTCGATAAAGTAAGGCGTGTCAGGTGTTTCTCCCCAATCTACAAGACTGCCCGGATTGATAATAAGATTACCGTCTTCATCATACTCAATATTACGAGGTTCAGAGAAATCAACAGCGACTTGCCCCCCAGAACGTAACACACTATATCCTTGCGCCGCTAATGCTCCAGCAAGTTCTTGTGCAGTTTCGACTCCAAACACTTCCATCAACATAGCTTCAGATGTAGGAGTTAGAACTGATATACCATCCCTATTTACGCTAGTAAGCCAATCATTTTCCCGCACAAAATCCATAAACGGTGCAATGTCTTGTTGGCCTTCTACTACTATCTCGTTACCTTCGGCGTCTAAATAGCTATATCGCCTATCGTTAACAAATTCTCTTGAGGCATCTAAAGCCTCACGATACCCGTCTTCGTAGTTTTGCCGTCCTATGTCGTAGGTGCGGTTCATTATTGCGTTGGAAAGATCTAATTCACGTTGTGTTGGTTCAGACTCAGGGTCAAACCCTTCTCGCCGCCACGCGCGATTAGCCTCATCAAAAACGTAAGTATCACCATTAGCGGCAGTAACAAGAGTAGGATTATTCTCAATATCATAGAGAACACTAGTACCGCCTTCAGTGGTTACCTCGTACCTAACAGACACAGGTACACCTGCTTCTTCGGTTACAAACTCACCTGTATTAGAGTCATAACGAACATCGTTTCTGTCGTAGCGGTTACCTTCTGCGTCCACATAAATTGTATCTCTGCCACTCTGATCTCGTCCCGCGTACCACTGTTCAAAACCACCAGCATCTTCGATTTGTCCAGCTATGTCTCGGAGTGCATCATCGTCTGCACCCTCAATTGCGTCCTGCAACGCGGCTAAAACTTCAGGGGGAGTGCCTTCAGGTAGACCTTGCTCTCCCGTCATTATGGCGGACAGCATGTCGAAAACACTTTCTTCGGTTAAATCAGACGGCCCATCGTCTTCGTCTTCGTCATCTAATTCGGGCAGTTCAAAATTTAGATCTGGATTTCGTTCATTCGCTAGATCAACGATATTTTGAAAAGCATCATAAGCATCTCTAGAGTCCCGTATCGCCGCGTAAAGGCCATCTGTACTACTGATACCATCACTTGCGTTTACTACCGCCTCAAGAAAATCTTCGACGTTTTCGTATGCACCACTAGCCATATTTTCGACAAGATTCATAATGACGGTGGCTTCTTCGGTGGCAAACTCGTAACCTAACGTTTCAAGTAATTCAATACCCACACTAAATGCTGGTCCAAGAATAACGCCAGCGGCTTCTAGTACATTTCCAGTACCCTCAATAGCAATAGCACTAAGATCCTCAATAACGTCTAAAAATGACGTAAAGTCGCCGCCTTCTTCTTGCATAAAGGCCAAACCATTAGTGTTTAGCCAATCAGCTATACCGCTAGTTACGCCCGAAACAGCGTTGGAATTGAGTGCCGCACTAAATATATCTCCCGCGTTTTGGAAGATTGCGGCTTTTACAAAGTCTTCTGGGTCTATACTTATGTCTTCACCGGTTACTGCGGCTTGAGTTATTGCAGTGCCGATTGTTGCACCCATAGCAGAAGCAACACTGGCAGGTAACGCGGCCATGCCAGCCGGACCTAACATACTCGCTATAGCGCTACTAAATTGCGGACCCATATACACGGATGCGTATACTTGCATGCCAATTTTGAAGTAGTCAAAAGCATCTAAATTGTCGACGTTTTCGACTTTTACATAGGCTGAACCGTTCCACTGAAACTTATCGCCTGAGTCACTATAAACCGTAGGGTTGACGTTGTACTTACGAAGTAACGCTTGATTAGCTTCGGAGTTAACCCAGTTGTTGTACGCGGCAGATTGGTTTTGTGTGCGTTGACCATAAAGCTCTTCATACGTAGATGACGCATCGTCACCGTACTGAGTCAGATCTTCTCCCTCAAGAATCATTAGATCGTCTTCAGACAGGCTACCTGTGTACTCGTCCCAGCTACCTACGTCGTAATCACCAGACTGTATGAGCTGTTCACGCTCTGTCATGTAGGCTAAATAGTTATCAAACGATCCAAATACTTCTGGCAACCGGTTTGCTTGCTCAGGGTCTTCGAAATAGGCTCGAAGCTCTGCTTCAGTTGCCTGAGTAGCTTCTCTCTGCCCATACAAAAAAGTTGGGTTAGCGTCACCACGTTCAGCACCCATGAAGAACGTAAATGTCTGTTCTGCTGGCTGTGGTTCAGGCGCAGGTTCAGGCGCAGGTTCAGGCGCAGGTTCAGGAGCTGGTTCAGGCGCAGGTTCAGGAGCTGGAGCAGGAGGAAAGCCTCCGCCAGTATCTCTTGGGTCATCACTTGGAGCAGTGCGTGTATCACCTCCACCTGTGTCTCTTGAATCGTTGTCTTCTCTTTGTTGCGCTTCTTCTTCCGCTCTGCGACGCGCTTCTTCTTCGGCACGGCGTTGATCTTCCTGTGCTTGTTCAAGAAGACGTCTTCTTTCTTCCGCCCTACGCTCGGCTTCTTTCGCCTCTGCTTTAGTTTGTTCTTCTGCACGACGTCTAGCTTCTTCTTCGGCACGTTGTCTTTCAGCCTCTTCAGCTTCTTCACGTCGTCTAGCTTCTTCCTCTGCTACACGTCTAGCTTCTTCTGCACGGCGTTGAGCTTCTTCTGCGGCGGCACGCTCTGCTTCCTCTGCCGCTCTGCGTATTTCTTCTTCCTCTGCACGGATACGTTCTTCTTCCTCGGCTCGAGCACGTGCGGCTTCCTCTGCTCTGCGTCTTGCTTCTTCTTGAGCGCGTCTAGCTTCTTCTGCGCGTCTGGCGGCTTCTTCGGCTTGACGTTGCGCCTCTGCTTCTTGCCTACGCTCCGCTTCTTCTGCGGCACGTTGCGCTTCTAATTCAGCTTGTCGCCTTGCTTCTTCAGCGGCACGTTGAGCTTCTTCTTCGGCTCTACGTTGCGCTTCTTCTTCTGCTTGACGTCTAGCTTCCTCGGCTTGTCGTCTAGCCTCTTCAGCGGCACGTTGTCTAGCGGCTTCTTCTGCCGCACGTTGAGCTTCTTCGGCACGGCGAATAGCTTCTGCCGCTTCTGCTTGTCGTCTGGCTTCTTCCTGTGCTCTACGTTGGGCTTCTTCCTGTGCTCTACGTTGAGCTTCTTCCTGTGCTCTACGTTGAGCTTCTTCCTGTGCCCTACGTTGAGCTTCTTCCTGTTCAGCACGGATACGGGCGGCTTCGCGTTCAGCGGCTACCCTTGCGGCTTCTTCCGCTTGCCGTTGAGCTTCCGCTTCTGCCTCTGCACGTAAACGAGCCTCTTCCTGAGCTTGGCGTCTGGCCTCTTCTTCAGCTTCTCTTTGTGCGCGTTCTTCTGCTTGGCGTCGAGCTTCTTCCTGTGCGGCACGGATACGAGCGGCTTCGCGTTCAGCGGCTACCCTTGCGGCTTCTTCTGCCGCACGTTGGCGCGCCTCTTCTTCTGCACGAAGTCTAGCGGCTTCTTCTTCCGCTCTCCTACGCTCAGCTTCTTCCTCAGCAATACGTCTAGCCTCTTCTGCTCGACGTTGCTCTTCCTCTGCTCTTCTCCGTTCGGCTTCTTCAGCGGCTACCCTTGCGGCCTCCTCAGCACGTTGTCTAGCTTCTTCTTCGGCTCTAGCAACAGCTTCGGCTTCTTCAGCACGGCGTCTAGCTTCTTCTTGTATACGGCGTTGTTCTTCTTCTGCCCTTCTACGGGCGGCTTCTTCAGCGGCTCTACGTCTGGCTTCTTCTTCGGCTCTAGCGCGAGCCTCCGCTTCGGCACGAATGCGCTCTTGTAACTCTCTGTCCGCTCTGTCGTCTTGCGGTGGGGCAGGGGCTGGAGCACGGGTAGGAGCTGGAGCCGGAGCTGGAGCAGGGGCAGTAGGGAATGTTGAACCGCCGGGAAAATTAGGTGTTCTACGTGGGTCAAAAGTAGTCGGGCGCGTAGGTAATGTCGGTGCGGGAGCAGGAGCTGGAGCAGGTTGTTTTGTTACAGGAGCAGGTTTTGCGCCTACAGGGTTTGTTGTGATACCAAGACCGGGTGGGCGGTTTGCACGCAGATACCCCAGCGCCGCAGTAATGCTGGGAAACTCTCTTGTACCTACGTAATATGCCATACGATACCCAGCCGTTATGTATTACTAACAAATGTTACCGCAACCGATGCGGATGTAACAGCGGGGCGAGGTGAGGAAGCGACGCTTGCGTTAAGTGTAACGTTTACATCATCCGTAGCCCAAAATATTTCCATGTAGTCGTTAGCGGAAAGCGCTAATGAACTGTTCCAATTGGCTATATCTTTGTTACCAGACCCTGAAATAACGTATTCGTGTGCGCTGTTAACCTGCGCCGTGCCGTTTATTGCCAACCAAATAGACACAGTTTTAGAAGAACTGTTTGTAGACTCAAGTTGCAGTGTTGTTTTTACGTGGTACACCCCATCGTTACTAACAGTAAGGCGAGAGTTACTTGCAACAGTAACTGCACTACTAGCGCGTGTCGTATTAAACGTAACCGCATAGCCTGTATTAGGGCTTGCCGCTGTTTGGTCTACAGTGCTGTAAAAGACACCGTACGGAAAATGAAGGAACTTACCTCCACTATCAGTGCTAACTAAGTTATCAAACGCATTTATAAGACGCGTAAAAAACAACCGCAGAACATTGCTGTTCTGATCCATAAACGGACGGTCGTAAGTCTCTGTCGCCAGAGGCAACGCAGGTGGAGCAGGGCGCTCTAACCTATTAGCCATCAACGTCTCCCGTCAGGGCGCATGTCCACTCGTGGTGAACCTAACTGCCATCGAACCCCAAGAGAATCTGATTCAACTTTGATAGACATCTGCCGCCCACGCACGCGCGTGTTCACCTGCCCTGTAAACTTCTCAATAGGCACTGTAGCCGTACGTGTTACCGTACCAGAGTTAGATCCACCTTCAGATGCTGGACTGTTGTACCCTGACCCAGAGTTAGCCAACGGCAACAAGCTCATAGTGGCATGAGGGTCGGTTGTAGTAGACCCATCAAATGTCATGTCAGGCATCAAACGCCAAATAAACGCAAACCGATCGCCGTCATCTATGTCAAACTGCCCAGACGTGATAGACGCTGAAATCGGCACAGGGGTACCTGTCTCATTGTCGTCGGTGCCAAACTCTTGATTGGTTAAATTGTAGGTATAGGACGCCGCTAAAGGGTAGTCACGTAGCCCAGAATCAAGCCATGCGGTCCGCGCCATAGTGCCGTAGTACCACGTCTTTTCAAGGTAGTTATAGACAACATAACGATCAATTGTCTGACTGTTTTGCGAGCAGTAGAACCACCATATTTCGTGAAATGCCTCGTTAGTCCCTGCAAATACTTGGTCGTACTGTAGCTCGTTAAAATCATTAAAAATAAAACGTCTCACGTCACAAGGAAGCGTTTGTGTTCGTCCATCGTAGGAGTAGAACTTGTCTTTACCCATCCAGTAAGCAACGCCACCAGAGAACCCAACTGCGTTTTGAGAGGCAATAGAGATGTTATCTCCTACCAACTGCACGCCCCATACGATCGGAGCGCCTTGGTACTGCAACGAGTACACAGAAGAATCGGTCCAAACAAGCACCTCTTGGCGCGACTGTTTAGCGGTCACAATCTCTGTACCTTTAGACAAACGTAAATCACCCGCTTGGTTTGTTGCCGCAGGCGTCCAATTTGCAGGATCTTCTTGGTCTGACCATCGAATAAGCATAGGGTCAAACGTCGCGGACCCAAGAGTATTAGCCCCAAAACAAAATACAAATCGGCTGACATCTGACACAAGAATAAAGTTTTGTTTGGTCGGTACGTTCGACGCACCTGCTAACGTATTTAGGTATACAGCACGAGTTTCTACGCCGTTAGTTGCATCCCAATAAAAAAGATCACCTCCACGCGGACCAAAAATAAGGTCTTCGCCGAAGTTTGATTGGCTCCAAAGCCGGATAGACTCCGTTGATGTGCCGCCTGTGCCCCATACACCAGCGCCCCAAGTACCACCACTCCAGCCTGTTAGAGGAACCTCGTACGGTTCTCCTGTACGTATCTGGTATGCACCGACAACTGAAGACCCACCGTTACCTGTATCAGACGCGTTGGCCGTTGCTGTAGCTGTTATGGTGTAAGTATTGGCATCAGGAACTGTTACGATCTGATACTCGGCATTAAGAACTACCGCTGTAATGTTACCGCCTAGCGATACCGCGCCACTAAACGTAACAAAATCACCTTCGCGTGCACCGTGTCCAGCGTCAGTAATCGTTAACGTAGCACTGCCGTTAGTCGCCGCGAATGTAACGTCGCCAGCGGCGGTGGTCTCTCGAATCGGCGTGATATCGTTGTATCCGCCACCTTGCTCTAAATAAAACTTAAGGTGCGTCCCTACGCCGATAAGGTTGATGCTTCCAAGCGTTACCCAATTCGATAAAGACCGGCATACACCCTGAAAAGTAGACACAGAGATACGTTCCCAACCGCCAATCTTTTCGGGAAACCCTTGCCGAAACCGCACTTTGTCGCACTCGTACCAACCAGCTTCGTTAGTATATCGTGTTACTTCACGATTGATTCCCGGTTTGAAAGCTAACTTTTTTAACGCCATATCGCACCTATAGAGTGTCGCCGAATACCGGTGGCAACGTGGTTACTTGTATAGATACGCTCTCTTTTAAATTAAGAGGTTGATTGCAATCTGAACAAGTGTCGGCTTCTAACTCGGCTTCGTCAAGGTCATAGCCGCAATGCGCACAAACAACTTCTACTGTGTGCGTAGGTTCAGTGCCATTATCACCGTCTCTTGCCTGAACAGTATTACGCATATCCTTCTCCGTACCGACCTGTACGGATCATTTCACAAACTTCATCCGCACGCGACCCTACCTGTTTAGCCCACCGCGAGTCGTAAAATTCATCACCCGCTTTGGCATAGTCGCCAACAGCCATTGCCGCCATTGCATTTTTAAACCCCATGAGACGAGTTAGCCCAAGGTTAAAACAAAGATTAACAATTGCATCCTGACGAACCGAATCGAGATCCATGAACCAAGACAGTGCGATCAACTCTTGCTTGCACCGTTTGATGTCATTCCCAAGAAGGTAATCTATCTCATCATCAGATAGCCCTAATCCAGATTCGGCGATGTTTCTGCCAACTCCAATAGTCTCGTAACCTGCGGAACACAAGTACACGTGGGATCGAACACCTTCATGGCGCTTTAACTGAGTGACAAGTTTACTCATTTTGACCCCGACTTACTGGCCCCAAAATAAAAGCTCACCACAGAAGACACGATGCCCCCGAGATAACCCAGCACCAAGTTAACGACATTGAGGTCGTTGTCATCAGCAGGCTGGAGAGTAACGAGCAGTACATAGCCACCAAAAAGCAGTATGGACATAAGTGCAATCGCGCGAGCTGTCCAGTCTTCAGAGAAAGAGTCTCTAGCATTTTGAATGTCCTTAGTTTCTAAGGCGAATACATCCACTTCCAGTTCTTTCATGCGAACTTCAAAGTCTAATTCTGCTTTTTTAATTTCAGCTAATTGCTCTGGTGTTGCTTGCGCCAGTGCCTTCTCAATCTTGACTGGAGCGGGATCACAGCCTAAAACGTCAGCGAGCATCGATGCCGCCGCGCCGCCTACAGGGCCACCCAGAGCGGCTCCTAGCGTGGGGGCAAGAGAGCCGACCAAGCCTTTTACCTTATCGAAATTCATCCTAAATACTCCATGCCTTTGAGGACAGTTACAATTCCAATACTGTTCGCCCAAATCATACGTTCGAGACGAGTGAACCTTGCGCCACCATCGTCGAGCCTTTTTTCTATACGTTTAAGATTATCATTAATCGCTCCGCGCAATATTTCGCACTCCGCCTGATGTATTTCTATTTGTTTTAGTGCTTTTTCTGCTGTGTCCATTAGTTACCACCTAGCGGGTTTGTAGCGTCAATCGCTGTCCATAAATCATCCATATCACGCTCAAAACGCTTAAGACGTTCGTCTATTGTTGAAAGAGCGTCTAGTTTACCAGTTACGCGTAATTCTGTTTCAGATGACGTTTTCTCTACTGTACTGATACGATCACGTAAGTCCAGTAGCTCTTGTTGTGCATCCATAATTTGCACGAGGTTTGCGCCAAGTTCTGCCAACTTACCTTGCAGATTCTCAACGTCCGCCGCTGTCATGGCCTGCTCCATGTTAGACAGCTTGACATTCATAGTCTGTAGCCGTGTGGTATTCGACTCTCGAAGGTCATCAAACCGCGTTGTTAAAGCGTCTGTCTGCGATGTAGCCGCTACTACAGCTTCAGATTGCTCACTAAGCTGAGAGAAAAATTGAGACGCCGCCCAGATTCCGCCCCCGATTGTTGAGCCAAAACTAATCACAATAGCGATCCAAACGCCCTTTATGGACGTCCCGCCAACATTTACTTCTAAATCTTCAAGAGCCACTGCTTAGACACTCCTCTTGGTTTTCAGCGAACCAACACCCACCTTCAGGGGATGTGGTCCAAAATTCCTGTGTTTCCGCACGTGTTAACACGTCCTCTGGCGATACAAAGTAATTATTTACCTGCAAGCCTTGAATAGTAGAACCCCCATCAAAAGACACCCAAACGGCCTGCGTATCTAAGTCAAAGAATATGGAAGCGGCTTCCTCGTATGTCACGCGAACATCGTACGCCATGCTGTCTGCCTGTTCTAACAGGCTTTCGTCGTTAGCTACAGCCATGTAGGCGGCGGCTACCTGTATGGCCTGCTCAGTATTAGACAGCGCATCGTTATACGCTTCGATCTCTCCGTCTTGTAACGTCACATCGTTAGCCCCCATAAACTCTTGGAGGGCCATAGCCTCTCGCTCATCTGAAGCAGACTGAGCATCTTGAGCCATCTCGTTGACTGTAGCGACCATGATGATCTGCTGTGCGGCTTCGACATAGGTATCAATCATCTCTGACACCTGATCCATCGCTTGGTCGGCTTGGTCTTGAAAGTATTCGTCTGCACCGGGATCGTAGCTGTATGTTGCCGCTGTAACTGCCGCGACTGCCGCGTTATAGGCGTCTTGCTGGGTTTTGCTGATGTAACCATTCTCAGCTATTGCAGGAGCAATATAGCCATCTGCGGCGTAAGACTCACCACCTGCAATCGTTTTGATGCCGTAAGCAAACGTGTCGCGAATGCTCTGAGAGGTATCAACTAAGCTGTCTATCTCATTCGCGTTTAGTTGAACGGAAGCGCTCACTAAGACTACCATTATCAGACGTTTGCTCACCGCTATCATCGCCCCCTCCAGCTAAAAGCTCGTCGTAAAAAGCTCTATCCTCATCATAATCAGGAACCCACATAGCTGGGTTCTGTTTGATCGCTAGTATGGCGTTTTTACCTACAAGTAATTTACCAGACCGAATAATAGGGCATGGAGTTGCACTCATAAACATCGCCCTCCACACCTGAGCATTTTGGCACATCAAGCTAACCGAGGCCACTTTCATACCCATGTTGCTCAAGGTGATGGCGTTGAGTCTTCGATTGCACTCCTCGTCCTGCACATACTTACCTGATGAAATGCCAACAGACATAAGCTGTAAGCCACCCGATAATGACTTTAGACAAGACTGTTGCCCATTACTCATCAAGGTTGGACTGATCGCAGTAGACACCGGCATCGACCTAGAGCCAGCACCGTTGTACGTTTTACTCACATTCCCGTTATTGGAATTTGACGTGTTGAGGTCGCCTTCAATATTAGTGTCGTCACCATCCCCGTCAAAGTCTGGCTCAAACTCCCCATCATCCCTTACGGGTGGCGGGTCAACTTCTGGAGCGGGATCAATATCCTGCCCGAAGGCAGGACTCATGCAACTAATCAGCAGTATCAGCAGATACTTCTTCGTAGTCCTCATCTGTGATCTCCTCGGCCTGACTCAACGATTGAGTAAGAGCACTCACAAAGGCTTCACGCCCAAATGCAAGCTGGTCTAAGTTGAACCGCGCACTTGACATTTTGCGGTCGAGATCACTGATATGATTGACCATAGCCTGCTGTTGATCGTTAAGATCTTCAACAAAATATTCTTGGTCGTTTACGGTGATTGGGGTCTTTTCATTTTTTCCCATGTCACTTTCTCCTAGTTGTGGTTAATAATTTACCAAGGCACACCAGCGGCTTCAGTAGGGTTGATCTGAGCAGTGATGTTGGCCTGTAGTGCAGTCTCTGTTTCAGACTGATCTACTCCGTTAGCCCAAACCCATGACTGTGCTTCAGCTTCTGTTACTGCGTCATAAGCAACGAAGTCAGGAGAAGAAGCGTCATAGGTTAGACCGACAGTGCCATAGCTAGAAGCTGTGTAGGTAACAGCGTCGTCACCAGTGCCTTCGGTTTGGGTTGCGTTACAACGCCAGTGGACGACATTGATGCCGCCATCAGCAATAACGTGTTCACAGGTTGGGATTGTCCA